>Ga0326758_100052_pt1 | contig 53747 bp, 89 predicted proteins | sample GCRJH_S_FD_207221 | JGI IMG/M metagenome (GOLD analysis project Ga0326758, IMG submission 207221) | Hot spring sediment microbial communities from Geyser Creek Basin, Yellowstone National Park, WY, United States - GCR.JH_S | ecosystem: Environmental > Aquatic > Thermal springs > Near-boiling... | reverse complement strand
GAGGAAGAACGACTCGAACAGACTCGTCAGGCGCAGGCGTGCGCCGCCGAACAGACCGCATCTCAGGAAGCCAGCTTCGCGCCGACTGCGGCCGCCAGCACGCCTGCCGTGGCCGCCGCGCAGCCTGTCAAGACACCCGCCCGGACTGGTCGCGCCGCCGCACCGAAGCGCCCCACCGACGACGAGATCATCGCGACTCTCGCGACGAACTACCGTGTGCACGAGAGCGTCGTTCTTTCGTGGCTGCTCGACATGAACCTCGAGGCGGCCAACGAACGTCTGGCAACCGCGTTCTGACCTTTTCCCCCCAGGAGAGACACCATGGCATTTGAGTACGAACGGCAGCTCACCAAGATCACTCACATCAACGTCGGACAGGAAAAACATGGCAATCAGGACGTCAATGCTATGGACATCGACTTCCGATACACCGCCAGCAATCAGGCGCTCGCGATGTTCTCGCCGACGCTGAAGTCCTCGCTATACGAGAAAGAGGACTCGCCGCAACAGGAAGTAAATCCCGACGCCGACCACATGACTGTCGTCAAGAATCCGAAGATGGGACCGATCAAATGGGACGAGGTCTACGAGAACGCCTCGGTGACCGTGCACATCGGCGCCAGCGGAAAGGGAGACGCCGTTTTTGGCGATGCCAAGGTGCGCAGGTTCGTCATTGAGCCGAAGCAAGGCGGCACCGTGGTCTTTTCGTTTCAGGTCCGCTGTCATCCCAGCAACGGCGACATCGAGAAGATCGCCGGAAAGCTCAATCAGGAAGTCTTCGTGACTGTCGATCCTGAAGGCGGAGACGGTGACGAAGAAAAACCTGACACCGGTACCGGCGCGAACGAGGTCGATGACCAGTTGAAAGCTCAGCGCGGCCGCAAGAAACAACCGGAACTGGTCGCCTGATCAACGGGGGAAAGCCCACGATCCGGATGAAGCCGATTGAGGCGTGAATCTCCGTTTCGCGGCATGCAAGTACCCCACCCTTTTGAGGAATGTCATGGGTGAAATCGCTGAATCGATGCTCGACGGGTCATCTTGCGAGCAGTGCGGCGAATACCTTGGCGAGGCCGTTGGATTTCCGCAGTGCTGTTCGGGATGCAGCGAAGACGCCGACAGAGAAAGCAGCAAATCTCGACGCGCAGCAAACCGTGAAAGCTCGAACCTTCTGTTGCGCGAGCGCGGATATCAGTTTGAAGAAAAGAACGGCGCAGCCCATCTCATTGTCAGGACGGAACTAGGCGTGGTCGACTTTTGGCCCGGCACTGGAAAGTTTGTGTTTCGCCAAGGCGGATACCAAGGTCGGGGCGTGTTCAACCTGATGGGCCGTGCGGCGCCGGCATCCGATACCGCGCCAAACTCGTCGATCGAGATCATATGGGCGCCGCACATGACGTCGTTCGCAATCAGGACTTACGTAGCCGCTGGCTTTACCGTCATCGGCGCACCCACGGAGGCAGCGTGAGAGCAGAAATTGAGAAGTACCTCGGCACCGTCATGCAGTCCACAGCTAGGACGATCGCCGACAAGCTGTGCATGGACCGGCTGTCGGTTTCTCGCGAGCTCAACGCGATGGTCAGCAGCGGCATTCTCGAGCGGAAGCTGGAAGGCACCGGCGCGCGGCACACGGAGTACGTCTATTGGCTCACGCGAAAGGACGCGCCGCAGGTTTCTCAAGATGGCGTGGACATGCGCCCTTCGACTCTCGCGGCGGGCGCCGTGGCGGCCCCGAAATCGGCCTCACCGGTGGTTGAAAAACCGGAAGTGACCGACTCCGACGTTAGCGCCGTCGAATAGTCTCTCGATCTCGCTTTGCAACTGCAGGCCGTGACGCGTGAGCGCGATGAATTGCAGAAGAAGTTCTTGACGCTCGCCGATAAGTCGACGGTCCTGCAGCTAACGCACGACAAGGAAGTGAAAGCGCACGAGACGACGCGCGATGAGGCGAATGCCGCCTTCAGACAGTTGGAGGAACTCCGCAATTCTCTGGCAGACGCGATCAGGCGCGCGGATGACTGGAAGGAAAAGCACGACGTGCTTCAGCAGCGCATCGACCAGTACGACGAACGCCAACGTTTCGAAGCGTGGTTCAAGAATCGTCCGGAGTCCAAGGGATCGACCGACTCCACGTCCCTGATGGAAAAGATGTGGGAAGCGTGGCTAGAAAGGTCACGGCCCGTCGAGGTCGCAGCATGACGACCGACGAACCTATTTTCCGCGCACTGGCCCGGCTGGAACACGCCGACATTCCGCCGAGCGATCGCGAAATTCTGCGGCCCGCTTTCGCTGCCTTGCATGGCGGTCAGGCGCTTGCGTTGCCCGAACGTGTTGTGAAGAGGATTCGCGCGCTCGACGCGCAACTGGGTGGGACGTCACGCTGACCCCCGCGTGGCGTGTGTTGAAAGCGGCGCTGTCCCGGCCGCTCTTTTTCGAAATCATTCTGGAGCATCTATGAACGCAATCTCAAATCTGCCACTGGCAAAGCAGGAAGTTCCGACCGTTTTCGGCACGCCGTGGGAAGGCGGTTACTTCGCCGGCATCATCACCTTCAACGGTGACGTGTTCGCACAAGTCGTCGCGCCGAAGAACGAAGGCGATCTCGGTCCGGTCATCTGGCATCCCGATTACAAGCTGATCGAGGGAGCCGACAGTTTCTTCGACGGACTCGCCAATACCAAGGCGATGGCCGAGGCCGGCAGCGAGATCGCACAACAGGTGCTCGAGCTGCGTATCGGCGGTTTCGACGACTGGCACATCGGCGCGCGCGATCAGGTCGAGCTGCTCTACCGCGGCTTCAAGCCGACCACCGAAGAGAACTACGTCTACCGCAGCGGCGACAACCCGAGCAGTCTGCCGGTCGGCTATCCGTATTCGATCCACCTGCCGGGCCAGACGCCCGTCGAACTGTTCCGTGAAGGCGGCGCAGAGTCCTTCGCCGACGAGTGGTATTGGACAAGCACGCAGTACTCGGCCCTCAGCGCTTGGTACCAGGGTTTCGCAGATGGCTACCAGGGTGCGGACGGCAAGGACGGCAAAGGCCGGCTTCGCGCGGTCCGCAGAGTCAAAATTTAGAAATTCAATCATTTCGAAGGCGCATCACGACCGATCGCATCGAACCATTGGAGAAAGCATCAATGAGCAACACAAGCGAAATCGAAGTTCCGTTCCACGGCGGCAAGCTGAGCGTGCCCAAGGATGTTGCCATCAACGCATGGCTCGACAAGGTCATGGGCCGTACCGAAGAAGCTGTGCGCAGCGTTCCGCGTATCGGTGAAGTTTGGCCCGGCCAAGGCGGGTTCAATGGTGGCCTCGCGCGGCATGCCGATGGCCGGCCGTACTGGTTGATCATCTCCCCCGACACGATCGGCGCCTTCGGCGACGTGGAGTGGGGAGGCTACGGCGTTGACGTGCCGGGCGCCAAGGACGAGTTCGACGGATACGCAAACACGCAGGCACTGATTGCCACCGGCGATCATCCTGCAGCTCGCAAGTGCAGCGAGGTGGAGTTCGAATGTCACCGTGACTATTACGTACCCTCGAAGCGAGAAAGCGCGGTGCTTTACGCGAACGTTCCTGACCTGTTCATCCGAGAGTGGCACTGGACGTCTACGCAGTACTCGGCCGGCGACGCTTGGTGCCAGTATTTCACGAGTGGCACCCAGGATGCGGGCGGCAAGAGCGACAAAGGCCGGGTTCGCGCGGTCCGCAGATTGGACTTTTGAAATTTAAAAATTAACCATGGCCATTACCACCGCCCTGCCCATTTACAAGGTCGCGTACGACCTCTTCCGAGAGGTCACGGAATCGACTCGCCATATGCCGCGCGATTTCAAGCAATCGCTCGGCGGAGAGATTCGAGCGGAGACGCTGAAGATCGTAACGCTGATCTTTCGCGCCAATGCGGCAATGGACAAGGTACCGCATCTGAACGATCTGCTCGAGCGTCTTGAAGTGGTCAATCTTCTGCTCAGGTTGTCCAGAGACATGCGGTTCATCGCGACCAAGCAATACGCGGCCGCGATCGCGCTAACCGAACAAGTGGGCAAACAGGCCGGTGGATGGAAGAAGCAATCCGCATCGTCGCTCGTTACTTCATCGTCAAGGCGGTGAGGTCTATGCGATTTAATCTGGTCGCACCGCTATCTCACAAGGATACCGACATGCACATCACAGATACCACCGGGAGTAACCGGGATCGGTCTGGTGCAGTTTCCTCGTCGATCGGCGATAGCCTTCGGCCTGGCGACGTAGATAGTGCGAATGAACGCAGTACTCGGCCAACAACGCTTGGTACCAGAATTTCACAAATGGCAACCAGAATGCGAACAACAAGAACAACAAAGGCCGGGTTCGCGCGGTCCGCAGATTATTACGATGCTGGAAGCGAGGCTCTCACGTTCGAAGAGCTCGTTCTCGCGTACTTCGACTGCCGTCGCACAAAGCGAAACACGCGAAACGCACTCGAATTCGAACAGAACCTCGAACGTAACCTGTCGCAGCTGCATGACGAACTGATCGACGGCTCGTATCAGCCGGGCCGCTCGATCTGTTTCGTCGTGACACGTCCGAAGGCGCGCGAAGTGTGGGCGGCGGACTTTCGCGATCGCGTCGTTCACCACCTGCTTTACAACCGCATCGCGGCGCGCTTCGAAAACTCTTTCATCGCCAATAGTTGCGCATGCATTCCTGGTCGCGGCACGCTCTATGCCGCAGAGCAGCTCGAGGCGATGATCCGGAGCATTACGCAGAACTGGTCTCGGCCGGCTTACTACCTGAAGTGCGACATTGCGAATTTCTTCGTCAGCATCGACAAACTGAAGCTGCGCGAGCTGCTCGCTCGCAAGATCAATGAAGCGTGGTGGATGAATCTGACCGACACCGTGCTTATGCACGATCCGCGAACCAACTTCGAGTTCCGCGGCGACCCGGTGCTGATTGATCGTGTGCCGCCGCACAAGCGCCTGACTAGCCAGCCGGATCATCTCGGCCTGCCGATCGGCAACCTGTCGTCACAGTTCTTCGCCAACGTCTATCTCGACGTGCTCGACCAGCGCTCAAAACACCAGCTCGGCGCGCGTTACTACGTGCGCTATGTGGACGATTTCCTGTTCCTGCACCCGTCTGCCGACTGGCTAAACGCGGTGCTGGCCGAGGTCGACGCTTTCCTGCCGGCGCGCCTCGGTGTTCGGCTCAATCCGAAGAAAACCGTGCTTCAGCCGATCGCGCGCGGCGTGGACTTCGTCGGCCACGTGATCAAGCCATGGTCCCGCACGACGCGCCGCCGCACTGTGAACGAAGCAATTCGCCGCGTGGCGCAGGTCAATGAAGGAGACTTCCTGCCTGTCGCTAACAGCTATTTCGGCTTGCTCGGTCAGGCGCCGGCGAGCCATCACGATCGCGCTCGAATCGCGAACGTCGTTCGGTACCGAGGACACGTCGTCAACAGGACGTTCACGCAGACATACCGCACGAAGGTCAAACAATGACCGCGATCATCAGCGAATGTGGCACATACCGGTACCGCCTCGAGCGCGAGTTGCAGCTTGTCGGAATCGTGGTCGCGTTCTTTGGCGTTAATCCGTCGTGGGCGGATTCGATCATCCCGGACCAGACCGACATGAAGTGGCGCGGCTTCGGGCGTTTGCTCGGCGCGCGCAAGTACGTCGCCGGCAACCCGTTCGCATACCGTGCGCGCGACGTTCGCGAGCTCTCGCGAGTTCTCGATCCGGTCGGCCCATTCAACGACATGCATCTTGGCCAGATCATCGCGGACGCGGACCTGCTTGTCCCGTGCTGGGGAGATCGCACGAAGTTGCCCGCGGCGCTGCGGCCACATCTCGACACGCTGGCGCATCGCATTCTCGGCGCCGGCAAGCCAGTGAAGATATTCGGCTTCACAAAGGGAGGTGACCCGAAGCATCCGCTGATGCTCGGGTATGACACTCAACTCATGGAGTGGGCAGCATGACGAAGCGCAAACCCGGATCGACTACCGCGCCCCGCCACAAGTGGACCGAAGCAGAAAAGGAACGTCTGACGCTTGAGTATCCAGATGCGCACACGCCGACTCTGGCCGCGTCAATGGGTCTAAGTGTCGGGCGCGTCTACCAGAAAGCACTCGGAATGGGCTTGCGCAAGTCTGAAGCCTATCTTGCGGGACCGCTCGCGGGCCGTACAGATGGCCAGCGTGGAGGCTCGACGCGGTTCAAGTCAGGCCAGACGTCATGGAATAAAGGTGTCAAGGGTATCTGCGGCACTCATCCGAATTCTCGTCGTACACAGTTCAAGAAAGGCTCGATGAGCGGCGCGGCGCAGCACAACTACGTGCCGATCGGATCGTATCGAATCAGCAAAGACGGCTACCTCGAGCAGAAAACGAACGACGACCACCCGGTGCCGGCGCGACGTTGGGTTGGCGTGCACCGTCTGGTGTGGGAAGCCGCGAACGGTCCGATCCCGAAAGGCCATGTGGTCTGCTTCCTGCCCGGCCGGCGCACGGCGGAACTCGAAAAGATCACGCTCGACGCGCTCGAGCTCGTGCACCGCGGCGAGCTCGCACGTCGCAATCATCCCCGGTCGCGCTCGCCGGAGCTTGCCAAGCTGGTCCAACTCAAGGGCGCAATCACCAGACAGGTCAACCGAATCGCCCGCGAGGCGAAGGAGCAAGAGTCATGAGCACCATTACCGATATGCGCGAACACCTGATGAAAACGCTCGCCGATCTTCGCGATCGCGAGAAGCCGATGGACGTTGAACGCGCCCGAGCCGTCGCTCAGGTGGCCAGTGTGCTGGTCGATAGCGCCAAGGTCGAAGTCGATTACATCAAGGCCACGGGTGCGAGCGGAGATTCGCTTTTCATCTCACCACTGAACTCCGATCCGGACCGCCTGCTTGCAGGAAGTAATTCGACAATCGAGAAAACGCCGACCGGCTTCGTGCATCGGCTCAAAGGTTGACGCCATGCTGGTCCGGATAGGCGCCTGCGTGCGTACGACCTACGGCACGGGCCCGTACATCGTGAAAGAGATCGATGGTCCGTGCACGTGCGTCAAGTACCTCGACATGATCAACGGTCTGGAACGCCCGTCGAAGCCTCACTACCACCTGACTGTAATCGGCGTGGAGCGCCATGAGAAAGGCCGGACCTACTGGCTTAACGGACACACCTTGGACGGACGGTCGGTATGGACCAAAGACCGATTGATAGACGCGAGTCAACTGGAGCTTTTCGCATGACCACTAATGAAGACGCAGGGCCGAGCGACGAGCAGATTGAAACTGCGATCGACGCGTGGTTCACCTATGACGAAGCGCATGCTCACGATTTTAAATGGCGCATGCGCAACGCGCTGCTAGAGGCTCAGGCTCTCGCCCCTTCCAAAGTGCGGGCGACATGGCATATGGCGTGCGGAGACTGGAAGGAGGAATTGGTGGCTTTGCACGGCCCGCAAGGCCATATTGTGAGCGGCCTAACCGTGGAGCAAGCACGCGCAATTATCAATGCGCACGGCGGCTCCGAAGAACAGATTGCCGCTGCATCTGGCGGGGAGAAGGTATCGTGAAAGCACTCTCTATCCGTCAGCCCTATGCGTGGCTGATTGTCAACGGACATAAAGACATTGAGAACCGCGACTGGCCGACCAAGTTTCGTGGCCGCGTTCTGATCCATGCGGGCGTTACATATCCAAAGCGAGACTATGCCGACGATGCCGTTGCCTACCGTCGCTACTACGGGTCGTATCCGGAACGCGAGGAGATGATCGGCGGCATCGTGGGCGTTGCAACCATCGTCGATTGCGTCACCGAAAGCGAGTCTAAATGGTTCAACGGAAAGTATGGGTTCGTGCTCGCCGATGCCAAGCCGCTGCCATTCGTGCGTTGCAAAGGGCTGCTGAGTTTCTTTGACGTACCCGCCGAAGTTGCCGAAACGCTTCGCCAGATGCATGCAAAGACCACACCATGACCCACCCCACAAATCCCGATGGAGAAGTGACTGTGACTGATGAACAGATTCTCGACGTGTTGCGCACTGCATATGCAAGCGGATGGGCGGCCAGTGGCGAAGGCTACAACTTTGAGCATCCCGGAAAGAACTTCGACGAAGCCGCGTGGTTTGCGAAACGAGAAAAATCACTCGCGCATCTTGTCGACCGATTGCGCGCCCTGCTATCCGCCACCCAGCCTGCCGCTGTCGATAGAGAGGCGGTGGCTGATCGAATGAAATGGGCAATCCTGATCGATGAGCACAAAGCCCACGACGGCAGCGTCGATTCATTTGAACTGGCTGATTCGATTATCACCACTCTTACCGCAGTGCCTGTCGTTGTCGATCCATGCGATCCAATGGACGTTCTTCTGAACCGCCTCAAGAGTGGGGGAGATTACCTTGCCCCTCTCGACAAGGATGCAAACAAGCCTGCCGCAGAAATTCCTTTCGCTGGCGATATTGCGCAGGCAATCCACTACCCGGAATGCTGGGACACGGCGGCATATCCAAACTTCGTGTCGGCGCTCCGCGAAGTCTATTCGCACTTCCAATGCAGCGAGTGTATAGCTACTACCGCACCCTCGGTCGAGCAGGACGATCGCGCGGCATTCGAGGTGTGGGCTGAAGACCAGCAATTAAGTGTAGACCGGCACGGCAGTTCTTACGATTGCCCCGAAACTCAGTCCGCATGGGAGGGTTACCGGTTTGGCCTCAAGCTCGCCCGCGCCGCATCAACTTCCACCAATGTGGCGCAGGGTGCGGAGGCGGTGGCATTGCCGAAAGTCCACGGTATCAGCCGCATGGCGGATAACCCTTGTGCACTGCTATTGCTGCTGATGCGTGAGCCGACCGACGACGATCTGCGGGCAATCCATGCCCGGCTCGCCGCCCCAACAGTACTCACGGATGATGCGCGCGATGCGATCCGCGCCCTGACCGCCGCTCAACCAGCAAGCGGAGACGCGAAATGAGCGACCGCGAGAAACAATGGGCCGATTACGTCGCATGGAAGAAGGACTTCAAGGGGCCAATCTATTTTCATGGCTGGGATCAGTGGATTCTCGAATTCGGCTGGGCCGTCTGGCAAGCATCCCGCCGCGCGGCTCTCAGTGAAACACCGACACCCTCAGCCATCGAAGCCACCGCCGCCCTGATCGCCAACGGTCTCGTCGGGCAGGCATCGGAGGAAGATGTGCGCGAGGTGGAGCGGTTGATTCTGGAATTGTTGGGGATGAAGTGACCGAAGCCGCATCACGAATCATCGAAACGACACGCAACGCATGGGGTGTGAAATGGCAGCGCAACTGATACCACTCTCGTCATGGGCGGAAAATGTGTTCGGCGAGCACAAACCTCACCGCAATACCCTGCTCAACTGGATACGCAACGGGCGGATCCGTCCGGTACCCCGTAAGGTCGGACGCGAGTATTTCTGCCGTCCAGACGCGGAGTATTTCGACCCGGTTGCCGATCGTATCGAAAGGATGGCAAATGGCAGCTAGACGACGAATCGCGGCGCGCCGTAACTGGCCCGACAACTTGTATAAGAACTCCAAGGGCTATTACTGGTTCCGGCACCCGGAAACCAAGGCGACGTATGGTCTGGGGCGCGACTTCAAGGTCGCTTCATCAGAGGCTCGCGCCGCGAACGCCGAGCTGGAGCGCCGCAAGGGAGCAGTTGCGCTCATTAATAAGATCGACGGCGGCATGAAGACCGTCTCCCAGTGGTGTGATGAGTACGAGGCTATCTATGCCAAGAGGACGGAAAACGAAGGTTCCCGCTCGACCGTCAGCAGCTACCTGAAGGCCATCAAACGCGCGCCTTTCGCGGCGCAGCGCGTCAATGTCGTGACGCCGAGGGATATCAGGGACTTTCTGAAGAAGCTCGCCGCGGAGGTGAGTGACACCTACGCCGTGCAGATGCGCAGCCGTCTGGTCGACCTCTTCAACGAGGCGATTGGAGAGGGTTTGATTGAGGCCGGAAAGAATCCGGTTTCGTCCGTAAAGAGAACGAAAGGAGATGTCCTGCGTTCAAGATTGACCCTCGAGGACTTCTGGAAGGTCGTTGCGGAGGCCAGAAAGGATCCGCTGATGGGTTGGGCCGCCCGCGCCTTCATGTTGGCACTGGTCACGGCGCAGCGCCGGGAGGATGTAAAAAGCATGCTGTTCGACCACGTGAAGGACGGGTTCCTCTACGTCGAACAGAAAAAGAGTCAGGGCCGGACGAGATTGAAAATCCCTCTGACCGTCGGCCTGAAGGCGCTGGATGGCCTGACGATCGGCGATGTAATACGGGAATGCCGCGACAACATCGTCTCCAAGCACGTGATCCATCACCTGCGGCATGTTGGCACAGCAAGACCAGGCGGAAGCCCTCATGTGGTCAGCTTTTCAGACGTTTTTGCAACTTTCCGTGACCAGGCAAAGATTGCGGTCGATCCGGGCAAGACTCCGCCGACGTTTCATGAGATCCGGTCTCTAGCCGCCCGCCTCTACGCTGACGAGTACGGCGCCGAGTTCGCCCAGGCGCTTCTGGGGCACAAATCAGCCGAGATGACGGCTCTGTACCGCGATTCACGGGGCAAAGAGTGGACCGAAATCAAGGCACGAAGTGCATGAATTTTGGATCAGTTTTGGACCGATTTTGGATCACCACACTCAAAACCCAGTCTGCAAAGGGTTCGGTGGAAAAGTTATCAACAGAAAGTGATTACCCAACAAGATCGGAAATTTCTCATAGAAAACAATGAGGTGGCTGGGATTGGCGGGCATTCCCAGCCCAGCGAAATGCACATATCTGAACTCATAAAATCAAACACTTACACGATGGTTTTGAATTCTGGTGAGCGTTTTGTGGCGGCAGTTTATGTCGAGCCAAACCAGGATCTGTTCGACTTCGATGAACGTCGGGAAGCGCCTGTCCTGATCGCCGTTTTGAAACGGATGACGGTGTGGTGACGCGATATACTGCGTCGCTTAGGCCAATTGTCTTACGAAGACTTTCTAAAATGAAAGATACCAACCCGACCAATCCTGTCCGCATAGACGTGATTATCCCGACTCTTGGCGTTCGGGAAACCCTGGTCGACGTTATTTCGTCCCTGGAAAAATTCGCAGGGTTTGTCTAGCGACGACGGCGCGCACTGATAAAACCGTAAGCAGCCGCACTTCCCGAAGCCCAACTCGCCCCCGCTACCAGATATACCGGTGTCGTGGACGAAAACGATTCGCGGATCATTCCTGCCGCGGCGCACTCTACAGTTGTGCCTGTAGGAACCCCGGGCAAATAAAAGCCCGGCAGAAAGTTGTAGGTGGCGCTCGTAAGGCTAATTGAACCGATGACGGCATACGTCGTATTGCCGCTGCCCAGCGTAAAGCAAACAGTTCCGAACACATCCCAATCGCCCGCAGTGAGCGAAATAGAGGTTACGTTTGCAGCCGTCCCATTCGTCAAAGTAACAGCCGAACCGGCAGCGATAGTGCTGGATACGTACTCGCCGACACTTCCGGCATTGGCGCTGTTGTTAGTCGTCGTTCCGACGATGCCGCCAGTTTGAGACGGCGAGATGTATCCCGTCGTCACTAGGTCTCCGGAGTCGTCGACCGATGCAATCACGGCCGATGACGCGGAATTCACGATCTGGAACGCTCCGTTAAACGCCCGAATTGATTTGTTCGGGGTAGTCGCTCCATTGCCCGTCAACAGGATCGATGCGCCGTTACTCGTGTTTGACGTGGACGATACGGATATCGAATTCCCACTGGTCAAACCATTCGAAATAACGGCTGACGTGCCGGTGACAGTTGTGAATGTGCCCGGAGCCGCGGCAGTACCGCCAATCGCCGGCGGCGAAGCCAGATAGGTGCTGAACCCGCTACCACTGACCGTACTGCTCGCACTGAGCGTCGTGAATGCACCGCTGCTCGGTGTGGCACTGCCAATAGTGCCGGGCGCGGCCCAGGAACTATTGAGAAGCGTGGTCGCGTTAAGCGTGGTGTTGCAGGTGAAACCTGCGCCCGAGGTATATGTGAGTGCATTCGAAGTCGCACTGCAACTTGGCATGACAAAAGCCGTCGGCGATGCAGACGAGCCGGTCACGTTCGCCACTACCGTATTCGCGGCCTGCGCGGCTAGCGTGGTCGCTGCGACGTTTCCCCACGCTGGCGCGCTGGAAGCGCCGGTTGAAACAATCGCCTGCCCCGAAGTCGACCCGCTCGAATTGAGCAATTGAATAGGGACGGTAGTCGCGCCATACGTTGCGGCGATGTACAGCGAAGCGAGAAATACGATTAGCTTTTTCATGTCAGTTCATAATCCCAGAAGCGAGGTTGCCGGTTCCGAAAGTGCCGGCCGTGGTGATCGGCGTGCCGTTGTAGACGACCTTGACGCCGCCGGTGATTGCGCCAGGGTCCATGCGCGAACATGCGAATTCACAGTACTGAATCGACGTATCGGCAAGGTCGATCCCGCCTCCGTAGGCGCCTGGGTAACCAGAAAGTGCAATGTTCATGTAGCCCCGGTTACAGTTGTTCACGAGGAACGCCACATTGGAAGACGCGCTGGAATCATTCGTCACTTGATCCATGAATGTGAAATGTGAAGTCGAATTAAGCTGGATGGGTGTCACGAAAGCTTCGAGATATGAACAGTCGCGATGAACCATTTTTGATGACGCGTACGACACGACACCAATCGTGCTGTGGTTCTTATTGCACTCGACCATGAACTGCGAAATCTGGACGTTCCCGTTCGACGACGAGTACGAGATTCCGACCGGATTAGGTTGGGCGTTGCTGCAATTGGCATAGCCACCGATTACATGAATATCGCCATAAGAACTGATATTCGTGAACGAAATACCCGCAAGAACGCACGTATCGAGAATCGGGTTATAGACGTAGAAGCGTTTATTCAACGAGTCCGCCGTCGTTGTATTGTTCACCGTCCCAACGAGGTTTATCCCTGTGCCGACACCATTCGTTTCCAGATCAAAAATCCAGACATCCGACCAGCCGTACTGCCCATGGACAAACATACCCTGATAGTCACTACCCGGCGCCCAGGTGGTGTCTGCGTCGCGCAGATTGCTTACCTGACAGTCGTACATCAGGACCGAAGGATTTCCGCTGTCAGAGAAACCAATATAAGCACTGCCGTCTAAATTGAATCCGTGGAACGCATCTGTCCCGTTGATGCCGACTGTCAACTTGAACGCGTTGCAATGCTCGTAACGCACATACGCTGAGCCGAGTTGATGGAAGCACTCAACAGAGTCAATTACGCTGACGCATTTCATCAATACGCCTGAACAGTATTGAATCTTGATGCCCGTCGCGGATTGGGAAATGTCTGGTGCAGTACCCCGAGAGAACGCAACGTTGTGAACCGCCATCGACGTCTGCAATGACGCGGGGTAAGGATTGACATTTGGCCCGATCTGCAAAATCGTAACCGCGGCGCTTTGGCACTGAATGACTGAGGAATTAAAAGCGCCTTGGGTCAGATTTGGATTTGATCCGACAAGCGACTGCCCGTTCTGCCCCATAAGGACCGATGTGGCTGTGTAGTAGACCGTATTCTGAAGACGCGTAACCGAGAAAACGGAAAGGCTCGCGTTGATATACGGTGCGCAGTCGAACGAGGAATTTCCCGGTTGGGCGCCAAACCACTCTGGGTAACCTTCCGTCGTGGTGCCCGGATTGACAACAATGTTGCCCCCGGTTTGCACGCTGAAGATGTTGGTCAGTGGGCCGGTGAGTTGTCCGTTGAAGGTAACGACAGCCCCGCTCTTTACGACAAACTGCGCCCCAGGCATGAACTCGACCGGCCCCGCGAATGCGATGCTCGAGCCGATAAGGTAAGTGCCGGGCGTCACGAGTAGCAACTTTCCAGAACTCGACGCCAGCGATCCGGCGTTCTGAACGGCTGTATGGTCATCGGTCGTTCCGTTGCCCAGCGCGCCGACATCCTTTGAACCGACGAAGGAATAGGCGTGGATGTACAGATTGCTGCTCTGGTTGATTTGGGCGTCGCCGACGGTCCCCGCGCCAGGCGTGCCGATCGTAAGCGCAGTGCCGCCTTTGACGTAGACCTTCTGGACCCCCACAGGAATCGGGGCATTGAACGTCAGAACGGTATTGTTCGTGCCGCCCAGAGAAAACGTATCTGCGCCCTGCTCCGTGCCGTCGAAGGTCACCCACAAATTGCCCGAGCTGCCGTAATTCTGGGATAGCGTCAGTTGCGTCGTGGTGCCGGGTGTGAAATCGACGTTTGCGGCGAATCCGTAGGTGCCGCCGCTGCCTTTTTCGTCCGTCATGTCTCCGACAGCGACGCCCTGGACGGTCGTTACGTTGTCGACCGTCCAGAATGGGTTCGTCGGCGGATCGGTATCGGTCGCCGGCGACAGAATGAATTTGTACGCGAGGGTTGGCAAAAGCCAGACGCCGCACTGGCCGTTGGCGTCGAGAATGATCGGGTTGGTGTTCGGCGTGTCGCCTGTGGCGTCCGTGTAAGTGAGTGCCTTCGTTGTCGTTCCGGCGTTGTAGACGAACAGCTTGCCGCCGGCCAGCGGAATCCCATTCTGGTTGAACTGCTGCTTAACCAGAGGCGCGAGAGTAACGGTGGTCATGTTTGGTCCAGGCAATAAAAAAGCCGCCCGAAGGCGGCTTGATGGGTCGGTTTTTTCAAGCTGGCGGAGACTGCGCAGACAGAGCGAGAATCACCCTTTCAATCTGGTGATCCAGCGTGTTGGGAAAAGGCAGTTGTGGCGTGCCGATATGAATCAGGGTTGCGGCGTGCTGCCAGTTAGGCGGCAGATCCGGCACGATGTCGAGACCGTTCTTATACAGATGAACTGGCACCTTGGAGAGCGCTGACCGCACACCGATTCCGGGACTCACGCGCGGAGGCTCGAAGCCATAGACAGCCGCCGGCGGCTTTCCCGCCATCACCAGTGATGCCGCAGCGAGAATCGCGATCGCGGCGCCTAGAGAATGGCCAACAAGCGTCACAGGCTGATCGCCGATTGCGGTCACCACTTGTGGTGCGATAGCCTGCCAGGCGTTCCAGAAGCCTTGATGAACCTCGCCGACCCCTTTCACGGCTACCGGCACAATGTCGAAGTCCGCACCCCAGCAGTCCGCGTTGTCCGATCCCGGGAAGGCAACGCACAGACCGTCCGCAGTCGTACGTACGATGGCGCGAGAAGCGCTATCCGCTTTGCCAATGTCTGGCGCCACGGAATAGGCTTCCTGCGCCAGCAGCGCGAAGTCATGCGGCGTCATTACTGGCTCGCGGCGGCCGGTGCACTAGCGGCCGCAGGAGCCGCCGGCATAACTTGCGCGACGATCTGATTCAGGATCGGCTGAGCAAGTGTCAGGCCGAGCAGAATCGCTGGCTGATTCGGAAGCATCGGGAGCGCCCCGACCAGCTCGATGAGCGCAGGAAACGCCGTGTTGTTGAGCGTTTGCAGATCGGTCACATTGATCTGACCGCCGGCCGCGCAAACCGCACTGTTGATCGCGATGATGCCGGGATGCGTCGCGTCACCGGGCACGCCATTCAACAGTTGCTGTTGCGAAGCATTGAGCAGCGGTGACGCGGCCAGAAGTTTGAGGTCGGCATTGACCGTCGGGCAGAAGTCGCTCACCAGTTGCTGGGGCGTTGGAATTTTCGGTGAGCCGGTCGATGCGCAGCCAGAAAAAGCGAGACACGCGGCAATGCCTGCCGCAAGCAGCATACGTTTCATGGTGGTTCCTTCGGAGTTGTGCCGCGGTCGCGGCAGTTGGATTACTGCTGAACAGGCGCTGAAGACTTCTTTGCCGCGATACGCGCGACGTATTGCTCCGCAATCCAATGCGCGCCAACAACAATGCCGCCGGCAATCGAGACCTGATCCTGAGCCGACAGATCGATCTTGAAATGGGTGCTAATCGCCGAAATGATGACGACGAGCGCGCCGATCAAAGCCCCGGTGGTACCGGTTGCTGCGGGGGACGTCTGGTTCATGGGTTACTCCTGGTGGTGGATGACTTCCACGTTGGAGAACTGGTAGCCCTCCTTCGCGTACTTCTGCGCGATGTACAGCGGGAACGGCATCGCGTGAATGCCTTCGTCCTTGCCGATGTGATGCGCCTTGCAGAGCAGCAGCCCGTTGACCGTCATGTCGTCGACAAACTGCGTCCAGTCGGTGAAGTTGTCCCAGTCGAACGCACGGACCTTTTCGCCCCACACGCCGGCTTGCGCGTCTGCCTTGAAACGGTCCCAATCGATCAGTTCGGCCATCGATCGCTCGATTGGGTGGTGGTGAGCCTCGAGCGGGTGACCGGATTCCTCGGCCGTTGCGTTGCAGATGAAGCACCGGCCGCCGCCGCTCTCGATCAGTTCCTTGCGGGTGCGCTCGAATAACGCGGTGGTCTTGCGCTCTTCGTGGCTGGGAATGTTCACAGCCACAGACAGGGTTTCCTTCTCCGTGTGCGCCTCCGTGACCTTTTCCATTCCTTCGGCGGTGCATTTGCTGCATGGCTGTTCAAGCGGTGTTCCGTGACTGCAACGGGGCATTTGAGGCTCCAGAAACGAAAAAACCGCCCTGAGGCGGTTGGAATAATTTTCGGAATATTTCGCGCGGCTTTACGTAGTCACCGGCTCGTCCGGCATGACGCCCGTCTTCATTGCTTGCGCGAGACGTGTCGCACGCGCGCCGACTTGCGTTGCCCAAACGGAAGCAAGCATTCCGCTCGCCGCCGAGGCATAATTTCCGGCCTGCATCGCAGCCAGCGTGTTGTGAAACTGAAGCAGCGTGCCGATGCCCATGTTGAAACACATGTTCGCGATCACTCGCTGACGAACGGCGTCCAGCTTCTGCCACCACGGCAGATTGGCGTTGAGCTGCGCAAACGTATTGGCGAGATCCTGCGTCAGAAGCTGATTGACCTGCGCATCACTCAGCGGATACGTCCATCCATCTGGCAATGGCGAAACCTGAAGGTTGTGCCCTACACCCGTCGTCGGGATGCCTTTGCTGTCGAGATACTCAACGTACTTCACACCCTCATCGCGGCGCAGCTCGGCGATCAGCAGGGCCAGAATAGTCGGATTCATTTGACGAGCAACTCGAATACCCTGACAGCTACATCCTTTCCGCCGATCACGACTAGCAGCAGGAAATAAAGGACATACTCAATACGCTGGGACTTCTTCTCGATTCGCTGCATCCGCTCTTCGCCGCGGTTGAAAGATGTCTGGATTCCAGCGTATCGCTCAGCGCAAACGGCCTCGTGAACTGCGAGCCCCTGTTTGTTCTCGGCGATGTCGGCCTGCATTTCGTCATGATTCGTCACGTTCACCCCGCGCGATTTATGAATAAAAAAGCCCGCTCAAAGCGGGCTGGATGCGATTGGTTGTTGTGTCCTACCAGTCAGGCAATTCTCTGAAGCCGAGCGCCTTGGCCTTGGGAATCTTCTTTTCGAGATCCTTGGCAATGTCCGTTCTCAGCATCCGGTCCTGGTACTTGATCCGGCCGGCCGCCGCGTAGACTTCCTCGATCGCATCATGCACATCGGAGCCTTGCGCGGTAACCGTGCAGATGTAATTCCCGGTGGTTTTGTAGACGAGATCCGTGTCGACCTTGCCACCTTTCATGCACGGCCCCTTCTCCAGCATCATTTCGACCGGCGAAACGTGGTGCCAGACTTCCTCAATTCCGGTAATCACTGCGCCGACGTCCTGCGCCGGCCTGTCGCTCGAGCGCGGGAAAGGCGGCTTGGCCATCACAACGCACACCGCCGGCCGCTCGTCTACTTCGAGCGTGTCTTCGCCGTCGATCATTGAACTCATCCATTCGATCGGATCGCACCGATGGCAGTGGAGAAACGCGAAGATTTCGGGATAACCGAAACGGGCGGACACCTCGAACGGCACATACTTGCCCTTTGTCGTCACACCGCCGCCGATCGCGAAATCTCCGATGTGACCCATTTCGAGCAACGTCTCTTCGAAACGCATCAGATGGTCCGACAGGATGCTCTCCGACGTGTCGGTGTAGTACCGCGACAGATCGCCCATTTCGCCTGTGCTAGGCCCGTAATCGCCATTCATCAACTTTTTGTACTCGATTGAGCAATTGTGCGCGCGCGAGAAGCCGTTAGGGCTCATCCAGGCCGACACGCCCAACTCCATGATCATGTCGACCTTCTGCTGGAGCATCAGCTGGCCCTTGATCTGCACTCCGTGCGTCTTCTTCATTTCAAGGAACGACACCAGATCGGCCGGGTCGTGCGCGACGTAGGTAAGGGACTTATCATCGTTGTCCCCCATTGGCTTCAGAACCATCGGGTCCTGGCATTTCCACGCGTAAGCGAGCGTCGCCTCCAGCGTCGGGAAAATCTGGTACTCCGGCACCTCGAAACCGAACTTCTCAAACAGCTTCATGCCGGCACCGCGGTCGTGTTCCATCGCGGCACTCTTTGCAGACGGTCCGAACACGCGGTATCCGCGCGCGCGCCATTGATCCATCGCGCGGGTGATTTCCTTGTCGTTGAACATGTTCACGACGAGTCCCGTCTTACCGACCCACAACATGGCGGCTTGCCACTTTTCGACGCGTTTGATTCCGGGAAATCCGTGGCCGGCCATGACTGGTGAGCCGTCGGCGTTTGGCGGCGACCAGATTTGCACGTCATGCCCGCCCTCTGCGGCGCGGTATGCCATATCCAGACCGGTGCGGTCAAAATCGACGATGAGAACCCTCACCGAACCTCCCCGTAACCCTCGATACCCAGTTCGCGCGCCATCAGGTGCTCGATAAGCATCGCGAACCGGTGTTCCTTCCGGTACGGCGCATCGGGCAGATCGCCCGGCTCGAGGTCGTTTTCGTTGCAGTGCTCCTGATTGGCAAAATCAAATTCATCGACCTGTTGCTGGGTAACGCCGTGTGCCTTGCACGCCATGACCTCAACGAGTTCGTGGAGCGCAATCAGGAACTGGTGATTTTCGGTAGGCAGTTCCGCCACGTCATCGCTGACGCGAATCTGCAGCGTGCCATCGGGATCAAACCACCAGTCTCCCCATGTGTCGTAGCGCTGGGCCACGGAAGGGATACTCTCAATGACGATCTTCATTTCTTTCCTCTCTTCGGGATCTTGGCGCCAGCCTTGCGCGCAGTATTAAGCGCGATAGCCACCGCCTGCTTTTGGGGTTTCCCGGCCTTCATCTCGGTCTTGATGTTCTTGCCGATTGCTGCCTTGGATTTACCTTTCGAAAGTGGCATGGTGCAAATCCTTAAAACGAGGTGACCTTTCCGGCCTTGGGCTTGGCCTTCTTCTGGATGCCGCGGATCTTGGCCCCGAACGTGCCCTTGGTCGCCGATGTCGCCGGTTTCGGTTGTTTCGAGCTGACTTTCGCGATAGTCTGTTTCGACGCCCTCAATGTATTGGCTTTCTTCATCTGGCTCTCCGATGTCACTACTTGCTGAAGTCTCTATCGTCTGTCTGCTCATGATCGCTGCGGCGATCCTGATCCCATGGCCATGGGGCGCATTGGCCTCACTGGTCATCCTGGCCGGCGCGCTGTGCCGGTGAGGTCAGCAGCGACAAAACCAGCCTCTGCGCTTGCAGAGACGTCGGCTTCAGGTTCACCAGCTCCTGCATCTTCCTGACCGAATCCGGGTCGGTGAAAACGTCGGCGAGCTTCTTGTAGGTTCCGCCGTACGCCTTGTTCCTCAGAAACTTTGCGATTTGGCCGCCGGGCGACGAAAACTTCGTCTCGAGCGCGCCAGCGACGAGTGACTCGCGCGCGGTAGCGGCGTTCTCCATGCGCGACTGTGTCTGGCTACCCATCCCTGGAACTCGTCCTGTGGCGTCCAGAACATCGAGAAGCTTGCGGAATCCCTGATAGCTCTTCTGCGGATCTTGGCCCTGCGCTTCGGCTGATTTCTCGATCATGGCGCGAAGGTTGGCGGCGTCTTGAGGCGTACCGGCGAGAGCGTTGCGGAAGTTCGCACCAGCTCCGGGATTGCGACGCCCCTGCAGATCCTTCAAAGAGGCATTCAGTTTGTTTTCGAGGTATGCGCGCGTGAGATTCGGAAATGCTGTCTTGTCAACCTTATTGAACTCGTCGGCGATGGTCTTGATTCGCTTCGGATTGGCAGTGTCGCTTTGCATTTCCGACATGGCCCGCGAGTACGTCGCCTCTTTCTGAGCATCGGCACCCTTTCCCGCGAGTTTCCCGATCGGACCTTTCAATAGCGGGTCCACCACCTCCCGAGACAGTTGCTCGTAAATGAGTCGCCCGTTTCGGATCGACGGCGATACGTCCTTGATAAGGTTGTCCAGATCCGACACGCTCCCCTTGAGCACACCTGCGGCAGTCTTTTCTTCTGCTGTCGGGTTGAGACCAAGATTGATCTTGTTGCGATTTGCCTTGTAGATGCTCTCCAGTTGGGACGGGAGAACAAGCGGTTGGCCGTTCGGCGCAATCTGGTCGCGGTACTGCTTGAGGATCTTCGCCTCGTCTGGGCCGGCAAGCCGAATCTGTTGATCCAGATTGGAAACGAACGATTGCACCTTGCTACGGATCGCTGGCAGATCCTTCTCGGCCAAACGATCCGCCGCGCTATCCAGTTGACGCTGCGACGCGTCGATTTGAGCCGAGATCTCCTTGCCCCGATTCACTGCGGCATAGGTGCCTGCCTTTCCTTCCTCTGCGCGATCGAGGTTACGACCGGCTTTTACATCGCCCGCCAATCCCAGGTTGCGACGAATAGTGCGATTAGCCGCATTAATCTGTTCGTTGGTAAAGGCATGCAGTTTTCCGGCGGCCTGAACAGCACTCGACCTGGACTGGCTGAGGGCAACGATTTTGGATGGAAGTTCGCTGATTTGGTCGCCCAAGTCCAATGCTTCGGTATCGCTCGCGCGCTGGCCTTGATAGTAAGGGCCGGCGGCTTCCGTGCGGTACTTTTGCGCGTCGCGGATTACCTTGTCGGCAGTTTCCTGCGCCTGATTTGCCGCTTCCTGGCCGCCCACGTTGTCGCCGATTCTGGCAAGCGCGTTCTTCCCCGCAGTCTCTACCTGTTCAGGGCGGGGACGAACGAACTCGCGAATCTTGTTGCCACTCGCCGGCGACGCGGCCACATCCGAGCCAAGTTGCTGAACCTGAGACCCTCCGGGAAACGCCTCTGGGCCCATGAGCGGAACACCTTGCTTCTGAGATTCCGAAAGAAGCGCACGTGCCTGATTCCATTCTTCTGGCGAGTGGTGTTCCATAGCTGTTTGCAGCATCTTCGCGGCGTTGCGTGTCGCGCGGTCGGCGGACTGAGCAAGCGTCTTGATGCCCAGCGGCGTCAAACCGCCCGCAAAGCTTGCCAGAAGCTGTCCGGTAGGACCCAAGCCTGCTTCTCGCGCGACGCCTGCCGATCCACCGCTCGCGGCTCCCAGACCCATCTGTAGACCCGGTTGCTCCGAAAGTTGCGTAAGAGCGTTTCGAACGACCGGATTTGCGGCAACGCCAGACAGGGCTCCCGTAAATCCAGCACCCGCCCCAGCGCCGGCCGCACCACTCTGGATGTCACTCAGAACGCGCTCAGTCGGCGTGGCCGGTTGAGGGAGCCCGATCCCTGTCAGCGCGTTATTTACGGCCTGAGACGGCATGCCCAGTTGAGGGATGTTCGTACCCGCCAACGAATTCACGCCACGAATGCCGAGATTGACGCCCTTGTTCAGCGTGTCGCCGAGGAACGTCAGCGGGCTTGCGGCGCCCTCCGCCACTGAACGAGCGCCGAGTCCGAGTCCGCGCATGTCCTGCTGCGCGCGCGTAGGTTCTGGCTGTGCATTGTCTGGTGCGGCCGTGTCCGCAGACACCACCGGCGCCGCTGCCCACCAGTTCCCCTCGTCTTTCGATTCCGTCCTGGATCCCGTCTTTGGAATGCGGGACGTCACCTGGTCGGCGTACTGAAGCGTGGTCGGCGCGTTCGGATTGCGCGGATCGCGTACAGCAATGCCCGCCTTGGCCTTCGGAATCGCGCCTTCACCGCCGTAGTAGCCGACGGAAATCAGTTTCGGATCGCCGCCGGTCTTGTCGGAAAGAGACTTGATGAAGCGCACCGCAGCGCGTGCATTCTGGTCGGGGTTCTCGATCGACCAGCCTTTGTCGGCGAAGCGCTTGAACGTATCGGGCTTCATCTGCATGCCGCCGGTGGCGCCGGCATCCGACGTCGCCGTATCGCGACCGGCTCCCGATTCCTGCTGGTAGATGCTGCGCGCAACGTCCGCCAGCTTTCCGGTCACACCTTCGGACTTCAACGCGCGGTCGAGTGGCGATCCGCTTGTCGCGGTCTGTGGCGCGTCGATAACGGGCGCGTCATCCCACCAGTTAGCCATTACGGCTTCCTCCGGTGCGAACCGTCGGGCGCAATGAACTCCGCGCCGGAAGGCAGAGCGTCATAGTCGGCCTTCGACGCGATCTTCTTCGGCCCGTTGCCACCACCCTGCTCCAGCCCGCGCGCAGAGGGAGACAAAAAGCGGTCGAAGTCATCGCGGCCGGTCGATTGCTTGTACTGGCGCTCGAGCCCTGTCAGTTGACCGCGCAGCAGCTTCTTGACCTGATCGACGGCGCCAGCCAACTGCTCGGGGCTCTTGACCTTGTCAAAGATCGCCTGTGCTTTCTCGCGATCGCCCACGCCGCCGCCAGACCCCAGAATGCCCTTCACGACTTCGTCAGCGACAATGCTCTTGGCGGCTTCGAAGTTGGTCGGCACAGCAGAGCCGGTCTGTTCGGCAAGCGTCTGCGCGAGTTTGTTGAATCCCTGCACGTTGCCGTTCTTCAGCGCCTTGCCAGCTTCCGTCAGCGTGTCCAGGTGATCCAGCGAGACGCTGAGCGAGCGCACGGTGTCGCCCTTCTTGCCGTACTCGAACTGGCCAATAGCCGCCTGACGGGTTTTGTACTCTTTCGCGTCATAGTCGGGATACTTCTTGGCGAGGCCCGCCATGACGGCCTGCCCCCACGGCGTGCGGAGCGCCTGACCGGTCAGCGGCGGCATGTCGTATTTGCCCATCTGGTCGACCACCGAATCCACATCCTCGGGATTGAATCCCTTCGTCTTGTTCAGTACCGCGGCCTCGTAGTCCTGCTTGCTGATCGCGCCGCGCTGATAGTCGTACGACAGCTTCCCGATATCGGAGACAGGCATGTTTTCGGCCCGCTCTTCCCGGTGTTCAGCGAGGTCCGCGCGGCGCTCGCTAGTCTGCTCCATGCGCGCCTGCCGCTGCTCGTCAAGTACGCGCTTGTACTGTGCCGAGCCCGTGATGAACGCCTTGTTCATCTCCGGGTTGAAAGGGTTCTGCATCGGCCGCGCCTGATCCGGAGTAAGCAAGCCAGCCTCCTGCGCGTCGGTGATCGATTCGTTGCGTTCTTTCCCGACAATGCGCGCGGCTTCGTCTTTGGGCGTGCCGTTCGCCACGAGATCGTCATAGCGCTGTTGCGACGACGTCGCAATGTCCACCAGGCGATCGTGTGCCTTGTCGCCGATGTTCATGCCCAGCAGCCTCTGGTTGATCTGGTTCGTGATCGCGCGTTGCTTGTTCTCCTGAATCGTCGCGAGCTGGTTCTGGATCTTGAAGCCCGCGTCAGGATTGACCTGCATGATCCGGCCGAGCGTGGCCTGCGTGGGCATGCCGCTGTCATCAACCGCGCCCGGCTGCTTCAGGATGCCCAGCAGCGCGTTGTTCTGCTGCTGTTCCTGCTGGCCCTGTTGAAGCTGAAGCTGGGTTAGCTGGTTCCTGTACGCGATCTGCTGAAGCTCGGCGGGATTTGCAACGGCGAGCGGAATGTTTGCGTCTACCTGTGCCATTTTCGATCAACCGTAGTTGGAAGGATTGTCGAAGCCGGAATACGACGACTGGTAAGCGGGATTGAAACCAGACGAGCCCCCGCCGAAGGAATTCAGGAACGACTGATTGTTCAGCAGGCTGCTGAGGCTCGTTAGCCCGCCAGAAAGCGCATTCGCTGATCCGACAGTCCCGGCTGCTTGTGCATTGCCGGCGCCGATCATGTTGCTTCCGATCGACTGGCCCGTGCTGATCGCAGCATTGCCCACACCAGCAGCAGCGTTCTCACCGAGCGACGCCGTGTTGTACAGCCGGCTGAAGATGTTGGAGAGGTTCGTCTGGTTGGCGCCGTACGTGTTCAGCGCATTGTTGAACTCGCTCTGGTACGACTGGAGAGCCGTATTCTGGCCATAGTCCGACAACGCCTTCAGCGTCGCACCGGATTTCATGCCGCCCAGCGCGGACGCCTGACTTGTGATCGCGTTCGAGCCTTGAGACAGCAGGAAGTTGTATTCCGGATCGCTCGCCGGGTTGTAGTTGAAGGAAAACGGTTGCGACTGGCCCTGTCCGTTGATGAAACTGTTCAACCCTGCCAGCGCGTTCGTTCCGCCCGACATGTACGGTTGCAGGTTGCCCTGCACCGTGTTGAACATCTGCAGTTGCGCCTGCGTTGCATTGTTCGACGCATCGGCTTGCGTATTGGCGGCGCTGCTGGATGCATTCGATCCGATCACGGCACTGCCAATTGCGCCTACGGCACCAATCGCCGCTCCAGCGAATCCCCATGGCATTTCAGTTCCCCTTGATCAGCACGTCATCGACCTTTTCCGGGTCGGTTTCATCGGTCGCATGCACGCAAAACCACACTGAATCGGTGATTGCTTCGATGCGATGTTTTCTGTTCGCCGGAATCACAATTGCCGTCGGTCCAACATGGCGGGTAACGGAACCGTCGATATCGACCAGAACCTCGCCGACGGCAAGAATCGAAATATGGTCGTAGACGTGTTCGTGCGTCTCCGCGTAATGACCGGCCGGCAGAGTCATTTCCTTCGCGTATTCCCTGCCAGAGAAGTGGTGCTTGATCTTCAGGTCGATCATGGGTGGCCTCGTCAATTCGTAGACAGCGACAACCGCTGCCAAAGGAAAACCGCCAGCTACTGACATGGCGACCACCGCGCGCGGTTCGTGCGGATGCAGACGATCAGCGTCATGCGGTCGCCGGCGCTCTCGTTCTTCACCCAGTGCTCGAGATGGTTGTCGAAGTGATAGAGATCGCCCGGCTCGGGATTGATCACTTCGTCACCGCAATGGAACGTCGCTCCCGGCGCGCTGCGCAGCGAGAGATAGAACTTGTCGTAGTAGTTGACGTGCCAGCCTTCATCCACGTGGGGCGCAATGCCTTGCCCTGCCGGGATGCGCGTGATCAGCACGCCGCCAAGCATCTCGCCGCGGACTTCCGCCATCAGCGGGAAAATCAGCGGATCGAGCGTCTGCTGAAGCACGTCGTAGGCGGGATACCAGATCGGCACGTGCGCATCATTGAAGCCTGCGTAATCGCCTCGAGCGGCATACGGCGCCACGTCGTTGTAACGAACCCAGATATCGGACATGCCGCCGTGCGGCGTACCGTTGCCGGTCTTGCGGAACCCGTTGGCGTCCCACAGTTCCGGATGCGCATCGAGCGCGCTCACCAGCGGCCGAACGTCGATGGCTTTCTTCATGAGAGTGAAGAATTTCATCAGACGACCCCGATCTCGCCTTCGGCCTGAAAAGTCAATGTCGTCGCCACCGATGCGAGACCAGTGAGAAAGTCCGCAATATCCAGACGTACAAGGCCATACCAGTCGAGGTAACTGTTGGCCTGAACGCTCGCACCGTTGAATGCGAACTCGGTGCCCGCGGCAGATGCACCGGTTGCGCCGATGTATAGGGAAACCGTCGCCGCAGTCGCCGACTTGTTGACGATCCGGATGTGACGAACAATCACGTAGGTGTTCGTATTAGTTCCGGCCAATCCCGCGCCACCAGTCAGGGTCGGCGGATTGATGAGGTTTGCTGCGGATGCGCCGAGAGCTACCGGGCCAAAGCGCAGTATCTTGTTTGCAGCCATCTGGGTTCCTTACTGAGGCATCAGAAAGCCCTTGACGTACACTTTCTGTACGCCAACGGGAATCGCCGATGTGAAAGTCAGCGTCTTGCCGCTGAGTGAGAACTGATCCGCGCCTTGCCACAAGGCGTCGAACACAACGATCAGATTTGCCTGCGCGCCATATGGCTGGGAAAGCGTGAGAGAGGTGGTTGTGCCACCGACGAAGTCGACACCAGAGGCAAAGCCATACGTCCCGCCGCTGCCCTTCTCGTCGTACCATCCGCCCGGGGCCAGCGGACCACGCATCATTGGTTCATCGACATCCGGAACATCAATGATTACAACCGGGCCAAACGGCCCCTGTGGCCCGATCGATCCAACAGGACCGGGTGGCCCAGGAATCGAACCAAACTCGTCGGAGTCCAAATCCGAAGAATCCGAAAATACGGGAACCGGAGGCAATGTCCCGGCCTCCAGAAACTGCCCCGTGAGTGCTCCTGTGCGGCTGAACAGAAGCTGAAGCAGGTTCATGCCATCCCGTGTGAGACGGCCATTCGCATCAGTGAACGGCGCCATCCAGTTCGGGAAACCACCCTCGATCGGGTACGTCATGAGACGTCTACATACGCGCCAGTGATCTGGATCGGCACCGGGTCAATACCCGACAACTCAAAGATCCGGTCATACGTCCCGCCCTTCTTGGTCGTACCCAGCCTCTGATAGAGCACGCGGGGATTCATGGCGCCCGTCATATTGCCGTTCGTCCATACTTCATTCGACCAGTTGTAGCCACCGTCATCCGACCAGCGGAGCATGTACTGCGGCGCCGAGCCGGGGGGAACGTTGAGCCCGGTTCCCATATCGATCTGCAGCGAATAGAACGTGAGCGGATTCTCGGAAACCTTGTTCGGCGGCAGCGCGCGCCACGTCCTCAACCACTTGTGGACGTTGCCGTTGTCCGTGTACACGTTCCAGTTCAGCGCATAGATGTTGCCGCTCTGGTAGTCACCAACCAGATGCTGGCCATAGGCGAACGCATGGCAGTTCGCTGCATGGCGACTGAAGAGTCCATTCGAAAACGCTGCTCGCTCGTGCCACAGTCTCGTGGTCGAGTCGAAGACAAAGGTCCGGCCGCCAGTCGGGAAGATCAGCCAGTAGAAAAAGTGCTGGTTCTCCTGCTCGACAAAGCCGATCGCATCGCTGATGACCGGCATCGCCTGAATCGTTTCGGCGATGAAGTGCGTAGAGATCGGCACCGCCTGATACACAGACGACTGATAGACAATGCCCGATCCCTGATCGTCACCGCCAAGCCAGATCAGGCTATCGCCGACCCGCGCCACCGACGCCGGCGCAACGCATCCGACAGGAATCTCAACGCCCTGAAGACGTTGAAACAGGAACCCATTGAGACCCCCATTCACCCAGACCTCAATGGCTTTCTGCTTGAACAGCCACGCTTCCCGATGGATGTCGTAGATCGTAACGATCTGGTCCGGCGTCGCATCCGCTGACGAAAAGTTCAGCGCCTGCCACGTCGAGAAGTCGCCGAGATTCGACTGGTACCACTGGTTCGTCCCAGCATCATTGACGATCGCCACGCCATCCTGATATGCCAGTGACGTCGGCTTTACACCCAGAGCGCCCGGCAGAGGAACAGTGAAGGCCCCCGTCGAGGTGTTCAGGCAGTACCCTGCCGAACCGTCAACCAGAAAGACCTGCTCGTTGTCGCCGTTGTCCGTCATCGAGGCGTAGCCGGTTGACGTGAAGACTTCGCCCTGCGCCGCGCCCACGCCGGCCGAACTGACGCTGTACAGTTCGTTCCCGCTCAACGCGTACAGCGTACCGTTAGACGCTGTGTAGAGCTGTCGGATCGGCCCGCTGCCTGCAGTGGCGAACAACGTATAGCCAGGTGCCCCGTACATCGCGCCGACAGCCTTCCCATCCTTCGTATCGACCAGCTCCGGAATCAGGTTGATCGCGCGGTTATACGCAAGATCCCGCGTGAGTCCGATGAACTCGCCGCCGAAAATCGGAGACTTCATTCGGCGACGTCGGCCAGATCTTTCAGGCGCTGCTTCGCCACGGTCTTGGCGGCCTTATGACGCGCCGGATTGCGGCGGATCTCCGCGGCGCGCGTCAGTGTGTGCACGTCACTATCCGGATCGTGAAGCACGGTCACCATAGGCGGCGTCTTCATGTTCTTCATCTTCTGCGCGCGCTCCTGCGCATAGCGCTCCATTGCGGAGGCCGGGTGTTGCGACTTCTTGTCGATCTTCGGTCGCGCGTCGGACTTCACTTCCTTCTTCGCCGCACTTCTCATCTGCATCGGGGTTTTCTTCATGTCGCACCTGTCAGGTTGAACGATACGAATCCGTGTACGGGTTGTAGACGGCCTGCCCACGCGGATTCAGTTCCTTGTCGAACTGCGCGAGGTTATTGCGCTTATTCGCGCGCTTCACAGTCATCAGGGACGCGCGCGCGGCTTCCTTGATGAACGGAGGGAGCGGCTTGCTGGTAAAGCAGAACGGCCAGAGTTCGACGGCCAGGTTGTCCTGGATTGCCTTCTCATAGCCCGGCGGAAGGGTGAACGGTGCGACCAGCGAAGCCGGATCGGCAAGCTGGAGATACGAGTCGAAGAACAACGTGTATCCAGCCGAGTTCGGCTGTGGCCACAGGTTGATGAGACCCAGCGGCATCTGCGGGTCATAGAACAGCGTGTCCGGCAGGTTCGAGCTCGTCAGCGACGAGCGGTTGCCAATCTGGTTCCACTTCTCGCGCGTCACGACTTCGACCGAGAAATTGTTGCCGTTCACGTCCTGACAGTAGGCGGCGCCCGGCCCTTCCATGATCCGGATCGGGCGCGTCGCAACGACGTTGGCGCCCCCCGATGTGCCAATGCTGTACTGAGACTGGCCGGGCACCAGCAGGAAGCTGTTTTCGGTGATCGCGAAGCACGCTTGAGGCTGGTTGCTCCATGAGTCCAGCATCATCGTCAGTTGCTGCATGCCGAGCGACGAATCCGCCGCCGTCATCGTCTCATTCGGCGCGTAGTAACCGATCTTCTGGTACGCGGCCAGAATGAGAGCGTTGGCGGTGGACATTACACAGCCTCTTTACGCGGCTGGCTGGCTTTCTTCGGCGCCGGCGCCGCTGCCGCTTCTTCGCTCTTGGGATCATCCGAAAGTGCGGCCTCTGCGGCTTGGGACGGCAACTCGTGCCATTCGCCGCGGAGTTGCTTGCGTTCCTGCTCGCTGTTCACGAGCACGCCGCGCACCTGAACGACTTCGAAGTTCACCGTCACGCTCAGATCGCCGCCGCCGTCGGCCTGATACATCCAACGCGGGTACTCGTGGTGCTTGTGATCCGACGGCTCTTCGTTGCCGGTCATCGCGCGGTGATATTCCTCCGGGTCCGACACGCCGCCGGGCAGATAGCCAAGAGCCGCGTACTGCTTCTCCTGTTCCTCGTTGTGCACGAACACATCCGGGAATCGCACCGGCGAGCCAGGCGGCGCCTTCGTGATCGAACCGTCGCGGTTGATCGTGTCTTTGGAAATGACGGCGGGCCGGTACTGCGGGTGCTTCATGGCGAGCGGGTACTGTTGAAAGGTCATGGCTCTCTCCTAGTGTGTCTGTTTGACGAACGAGACGACCCGGGCATCCTTCCAGCCGTGGATCTTCCCTTTGAGGATCGCGAGATTGGTTGCGGCAGCGAAATCGTGAAGCGGCTCAGCGCTATCCATTGCCGGCCCGATCGGTACGTCATGGCCAGCATCGGTGTCGGTCACATGGACCTGATAAAGCGTCACGGGCTCTTTCATGCTGTCTGCTCCACGTAGGACTTCATCAGCTGCTCGCTGATGTGCTGGATCGAATACGCCTCGAACTCCCTCCCGGGGTTCTTCTCGCCGATGTATTCCATGCACTCCTGATACACATGGACCGCTTCGTGGACGATCTTGCAAGCCACCTCGATCGGAGATTTTTCTTTCATCTTCTCGAGATCAACGCAGACCATCACCGTCGTACTGCCGTTCTTGTCGTTTTCGAAGAAGTGGCAGCAGGCATTGGCATCGCGGGAGACGAATTCATCCGCTCCCTTGATCTTCAATCGACGCGTTTCCCGAAAGTACGATTCCGCATCAACAAACAGCGCCAGATAAATCGGCATGGGCATGAGAGGGCCGAAGAGATACTTCATTCCAGTACCCCGACCACCGAGTCGCGGCGGATGATCCGAATCTCCTCGCCGTCGATCACTTCCTTGTGCGACATCACGGGCGAGAAACGTACGGTCTGTCCCGGCTGGAGACCCCACATCGTGTCGCGTGCGCCATTCGGCAAACGCGCACCCGGGCCAACCGCGAGCACCGTCCCGGACACGATTTCCTTCACCAACCCATCGTCAATCTGTTCGCCGATGTAAATGCCGCCGGCGGACACGACGTCTGGCTTGTTCTCCCGAACCGCAATGCGGTCGTTCATCATTCGAATGTTCATGTGTGCTCCAAAAACCCGACCGGTAGCGAGCCGGCCGGGTGCGGTATGGGTCACCGCAGGGGAGAAATGAAAAGATCAGTACGTCTTCGTCGTGACCGGCGGGTTGTCGGCTTGGATCTGCCACCCCGTAGGAGGCGTCCCTCCAGCGAGCAGCGAAGCGATGCTCTCCAGATTTGCCTCCGAGATGGCCGTTACCGACACAATGGTCACGGGCGGCCCCTCGAATGTCCCCGAACCATCAGCGGGGCCGATCATGTACTGATAGCCAGGGCCACCGAGCGGGTATTGATATGCCATTGATCTCGCTCCTTACGACTTGAGAAGACCGAGCGTCTTCAGGATGGCGACAATGTCTCCCACGGTGTACGCCGTGGTGCCAATGCCACCGGTGAAGGTCGACGTCGACGTTGCCGTCGTGCCACTACCGGCCGTAAAACCCGTGCTAACGCCTGTCGGGGTCGCCTGCGGAACACCGGGGTTGATGCCAAAGAAACCGATCGGATCGGTCGGGCCTGCGCCGAGAATGGTTCCCAGCGAGTTCTGGTCACTGAGTTGCCGTGGGCGATCATCACCAAAAGACATGATTTGCTCCTGAAAAAAGAAAACCCCGCACGTGGCGGGGCCTGAGTCAGTTGAGATGCAGGATCAGTTCGTGAGACGGACGGCGAGCTCGGGGTAGTACGTCGCAGTCCCGTACAGCACGTCAAGCCGGCACGGCAGCACGTCGTTGTTCACGTCGTACGCGCGGATGATCCGGATCGAGATGCCCTTGTATTCCTGACGTGCCTTGAAGTCGACGCCATCGGGCAATTCCATCGGAACAGTCACGAGACCGAACGCATCCTTCACGAACGCGAGGTTCTGCTGATACTGCGTGCTTGCGGTGCCGAGAACCGAGATCGACGCGCTGTTGGCCGGCGAGTTCGTCACCGTCTGATACGCGCCACTGGTGGTGATCGCCGGGTAGATCGAAATCGTCGACGCGCCGGAACCGTTCGAGCTGGCTGCGGACGTGACAACGAACTTCTGCAGTGCACCCGTCGATTGGCGGTTTTGCGGGTTCACCGCATAGACGCCCGCGATCGTGAACACGTCGCCCACGTTCAGCAGGTTGGCGATCGATGCCGTCCAGCCGTTCGTGACCAGCGACGAGCCGGTCTGACCCGCACCGTTGACCACCGGCGTGCCGGCATACGCGCCGACCGTCTGCGTCTGGATGTTCTGGTCCTGGTAGATCTCGAAGTTACCGATGCGGGCCAGATAACCCTTCAACGCCGGTTCCGACACCGATTGCACGTACAGGCTGATGAGGCCGGCAGCGAGCGACCAGTACGCCGTCGGTCCGAGGACCATCACGCGGCCATCCTGCGGCACCGCCTGAGTGTCCATCGCCTGGCCGACCGGCTGGATACCGGTGGCAAACGTGCTCGGCACCGTACCGGGCGTGCCGACTTCGTTGAACACTGACGTCCAGTTGCTGATCACGTCGTAGTCGATCTGGTTGCAGATCGGCTCGGCCGCCGGCTTCAGATAGCGTTCGCTGAACTCTTCGATCACGAGCGTCAGTTCCTGCGAGCTGAACTCGATGTCTACGTGGCGCTGGTTGCTGATGGTGATGCTCGTCGAAGGTTCGACCGAGTTCTGGATCTGCAAACCCGGGCCGCTCGAGACAACGTAGCGGTTCGGCTTGCGGATCGTCAGCGTCGTGCCGATCTTGACGAACTGGTTTTCAAACTGGCGATTGACCTTGCCGGCCGCGACAAGGTTGTTACTGAGGATCACGAGCGTTTCTTTCGAAATGATGCTCGGAGTCAGCAGCGTGTTGTTACTCATGATTCAAAGCTCCTGTATCGCGGCCGTAGAAATGAAAAGCCCCGCTTAGTGGCGGGGCTTGGGTGATTCATTGGCCGCAGGTTAATGACGTTTGCTTCGCTTGGCCGCGTACTCTTCCATCGACAGTTCGTCGTCGGATTTGGCTTGCGGCTCGCCCGTGCCGGTCGTGACCTTGATCGGCTCCGGCGTCTTGGAGACCTTGGGAAGTTTGGGTGCGGTGATCTGCACTTCGAGCTTGCCCATCTCCATCAACTGCAAAGCGTTGGGCAGTTTTGCAATGCGTTCTGCAACATCCGGGTGCTGGCCGAGGTGGTAGGCGATCTTCGGGCCGTGCTCGCTTGACGTGATGGCAATCGCCATCGTGTCGGTGACATGCAGCGCGGGGTTCTCGGCGACTTCGGCGTAATCGGGCATTTCGTCGAGCGCTTTGGTTCGACGCTCGTTCCACGTGCGCGCGTGGGCCTGCATCTTTTCCTGATTCGCCCGCTCTGCCGCTTCGCGTTCCTGATTCGCCCGCTCGGTACGCAACTGCAACTTCACCGTGCGATCGGTGACCTTGCGCGTGTACTCCGCCATATCCCGCTGGTACTGCTCGGGATCGATGAACTCCGGCGGTTCCGGTTCCTCGCCAATGTCGTCTGCCGGCGGCGTAGGTGTCGGAGTCGCTTCCGGCTTCTTGCCGCCGTTTGCGCGCTCCAGCGCTTCAAGTGCTCGCCTGAGGTTCTCGTTCGCCTCACGCTCGCGCCGCGTTGCTTCGTCGCGCTCGCGCGTGACCTTGCTGAAGCGCTTGTTGACGTCGTCCTCTTTCGGCTCGGGGGTTGATGCGCCTCCCTTCCCACCCTCGCCGCCAGCTTCACCGGTCGATTCGCCACCAGTTGCTTCACCACCCTGACCACCTTCACCACCTTGGTCAGCACCCGTACTGGTTACCTCCGTGTTAGGCAGCTCGGTAGATTCACCGCCAGCCGAACCTGCATCACCAGTTCCTTCTCCTGCTTGAACATCACTCATTTGGCTCTCCAGACAATAGGAAGCTCAACCGCATTGCCGATGCGGTTGCCATGACCTATTGGGGTTTCCGGGTATTACCGTCCCGGCCTCGGTTACTGCGAAAGAGGTTGCTGCACTGCGCTCACTGGCAATGCAGCGGGGTTGTTGGGGAACTGCGGCGCGCCGTCTGCTGTGCCGCCCGTCGAAGCCGCGTCTGGCAGCGCAGTCACTTCCATCTCCCGCACGTGACGCACGTCTGCCGCGCCGACCTGGATCAGCTTGGTACGCGCGTCGGTGAAGATCTTCAGCAGCTTGGCGTCGTAGTCGGTCTGGATCTTCGTCGCCTTCAGCGCACGGTCGGCGCGCTGGTCGGTGAGATCCTTGAGCATCTGCATGCGCTCGACCGTCAACTGCCGGACGTTGCTCATCAACGACTGGATCATCGCAGCGGCCTGCGGCGGCACGTCCTTCATATCCGGAGCCTGGAGATTCGGCGGGAGTGCCTTCTGCAACAGCCGGTATGCTTCGTCGGCGCCCGGCCAGTCGCTGTACTTGGCAATCAGGTGGGCAATCAGCGCGCCCTGCTGCGGCAGCGCCTGTGCGAACCGCATGAGCTGTTCGACCGCCTCGACACGCTTCGTCGCGTAGCTCGGGCCCGTCGTCACAGTGACGCCGTACTCGCCGATCGTCGGATCGAAGATCTTTCGCGCGACCTTGCTCTTCGCGTTCTGGTTCGACATGAACGGCTTGCCCATTTCCGGATCAAGCGTCACCTGCTCTTCGGTATCGTCCTCGCGCAGGATCGTCACCACGCGGCGCACGTCGTACACCTTCGGGATCAGGTCGACGAAGATGCGGCCGGTGTGACGCAGCGACCGGCAGAAGTTGTCCATGAAGTGGAACGAGCCGACGTCAGTGTTGCGCCGGATTTCATGCAGCGCCTTGCCTGACTCGTCGTAGAGCCGGTCCTGCGCAGTGGCGTTGTAGCGGACGCCGGTCGTGGCCAGAATGTGCTGCTGCGCGGTCTGCTCGGCCTCGACCACGCCTTGTGGCACGCCCGCCATCGGCTGACGCTGCGGCGGCGGCGCAAGCGCTCCACCGGGCATTTCCACCGGCGTGTACTCCAGCACCGCCATCGCTTTCTGGTGGGCGTTGTCCCACTCGAACTCGTGGCCTTCCTTCTGGCCTTCAGCCATCACCCACGGAGACTTCGGCGCCAGCGCGATGAACTCGGTCTTGGCCGTGTTCCAGTAGTTCAGCATGCGCTGAGGGTCTTTCGCGTGGCGGATGATGCCGCTGCGAACCAGCTTGCCGGAGACGTCCAGTTCCTCGCCCACCACCTCGACGATCGGAATCCAGCGGCCCGGCCACTCCTTCTTTTCGAGCACCTGAAGACCGGTGATGCGACGGAACACGACCTTCTGGATCTCGGACTCGCGCTCCTTCAGGATCTCGACGTCGCCCGACTCAACCTGCTTCTTGATGTCCGGATCGAGGTCTTCCCAGAAACCGATGTGGCCGTTCGACAGTTGCACCAGACGCTTCATCTCATGCTCGAGCGTCCAGTACTCGGCAATGCGCACGAAATCCTTCTGCACCCACAGTGCCATCTCGTCGCCTTGGGCCTTCTCGGTCCAGCCAAGCTGGTCGGCACCGGGGTACTTGTCCTTGTATTCCTCGCGCGATATGACGTCCGTCACGAAGCAATACGACATGTCGCTGCCGTCCGGCTCCTGCCGCTCCGGATCGGGGTAGACACGGAACGCATTGCGGATGCGCTGAACGCGAATGACCTGGTTCAGGCTCTTCTCGTTCTCGTACTCGGTGATGATCCGCCAGTAACCGAACCCGACATTGACCGCGCTCGTTACCGCGGTGTCGTAGGCAATGTCGGCTTCGCACTGACGCTGGATCGCGCGGATCATGCCGGCGTATGCTTTGGCGCCTTCGCGGTCCGACACCTCGCCCACCGGGCTGATCGCGATGTCCGGACGGTTCTGGCGGATGTCGTTGCTCACCTGATGGACAAGCGTCGGCAGCTCGTTGATCGTCAGGCATGGCCGCTTGTCGTTCGCGCGCTGCTGCTTAACGTCGTCCGGCCACTGGTCGCCGGCGAGAAACTTCAGGTCCTCATGCGCCGCCTTGCGATTCTCCGACTCGGCATCCTGCGAGCGCTTGAAGCGCTTGCGCGCGATCTCCAGAACCTTCTGGTCTTCCTTCTGACGCGCGAGCGTGTCCTTGCGCTTCTCGGCGGCGGACTTGTCCGGGCCTTTGGTGTTCGGCGGCGTATCCATGTTCGGGCTGTACTTCTTGCTGTAGCCCGGAACGTCGGAGGGGAGGCCTAGGCCTTCGTCGTTGTCAGCCATTCCGCACCGTCGTCAGTCGACGAACTTCAGCTGAACTCTTTTGCGCAGCCCGTTCGTCGGCTTCGAAAACAGCCTTAGCGACGTCTCGCTCCTGATCGAGCCACTCATTTACAGTTCGGCCACGCGTGTCTTTCGCGCCATTGCCAAACCCTGTCCCCATAGAGACGAAAGGCCGCGCCCACACAACTCTCTGCGTGCCATCGATCACCGTGTCATATCTCGCAATGAGAGTGTCTTGGTTGACGTCATAGGCCCAGCATTCGCGCATACCGTCGACAAATCGCGCCCCCATGACGCCTACGCTGGGCAATTCAATACCGTCCGTCTTCATACGTTCACCGCTCCAGGTTGACCGCCGCTCTCGATCGCATCCGCAATCGCCTCGAGTGCCTTCTGCTTGTCCATGCGGTTCTGTCTCGCCGTGCCGCGCAATGGCAGCACTACGAAGAACTCACCGCCCCTTGTGTCGAACATGGAAAGACGCTCCGCATGACAGCCGAGAATCGGCGACCAGAAACGAAATGATCGATATCTCATTGATTGAAGGAGAATCCTTGCTTATGGACCCGCTGGGCGTCGGATGAATTCGCCACGCCGCCGCCGGTACCAAGGAATGAACTGCTCAAACGCCGAGCCATCCATTACCGCCGCCGCCCAACTGGACAGTCGCGCGCTTGAACTCGCGTTTCTTCTTCTCTGGCTTGGTCATGCCGGGGAACAGTTCGGTCATGGCCCACACCATCGCGTCAGCCCGGTTCGGTGACCGGCCGCCGATGTAGCCCGTCGTCGTGAACGCGCACAGCTCTTCCTCGAGCTCGTTGAAACGCCCGACGAAACGGATCTTTCCCTGCTCTGTGAGTGCGCTGATCGGCTCAGCCCGTACGACCTTGCCGCGGCTGGCGTTGACCATCTTGAAAGGGATGCCCGGCTTGGCCGTCTGCACCACGAACTTGACCATCGCGCCGCCGAAGTTCGTCTCGCCAACCACGATGTCAGCTGCGTGCCGGTCGTACGCTGCTGCGGCCACCTTGCCCCATCCCGCAGGGCCGGCCTTGAGTGTCAGGTCTTCCAGCACGTAGCCATTGCCATCCACGCCGAGCCCACACACCGAGACGCCGATCTCATCGTTGCCCTCGTTGTCCGTGTCATCGGCGCCCGACGGGTCGACCGCAACCACGATGCGCTGCATGTCAGGCACTTCCTCGACGCGCTGCTGTTCGATGCGCTCGATATTCCAGAGCGCGTTCTCGGTCACGTCGCCGTACTGGCCTTCAAGGAAGCGCAGCCGCATGCGTGCCGGAAGCTTCTCGAGCGACTCGATGTACCCGCTGGCGAGGTTTTCCTCGTTATCCTTCGGGTTCATCAGGATCTTGGTGTACTGCTGCCCGTCGATCGGCTGCTTCGAGTCCGGATCAATGCCGCGGTGCCACAGCTGGAATGTCCAGTGCGCCTGGCTCGGCGGGTTGCAGTCGTAAATCATCTTGAGCCGCAGCTCTTTCTCCGCGCCGCCGACGCTGTGCGTGCAGAGCTGCGCGAGACGGGTCACCGCCATGTTGCGCGACGAGTACGGGATCTGGCTGCACTCGTTCAGGTAGATGGTCGCGAACTCCAGACCCAGCACCTTCTCTACCCGGTCCTTGTCGTCCAGACCGCCGATCCAGATCTCCGACCCGTTCGGCAGACGGAACACCCAATCCGTCTTGTCGAGGTGATACTCGACATTCGGAAAGCAGACCTTGAACACCTTCGGCAGCGTGTCCAGACCGACCGACGCCTTGGCGTGGCTGAACCGGAACCGGAATATCGCGTGTCTCGATCCGGCCGCCGCCAGCGCCCGCACAACCACCGCGCGGCACGCTATGAAGGTCTTGCCGCTGCGGCTCCCACCCTCAAGCAGGATGTGCAGCGCGTCACTTCCAATCGTCCTTAGCGCCTGCGACTGTCTGGCCGTCGGCTTATAGGACATCCGCGTCGTCCGAGCTGACAGTCAGATTGAACTGCCCCTTGCCTTGCTCGTTGTCGCGCTCGAACAGGCCAAGATGCTTCATGGCGTTGCCCAGAGCGCTGTTCTTGTCCCACAGCTTGATCTTCTTCACCCGGCCGATCGAGGCGCCTTCGACGTCAATCTCCTGCACGTCAATCGCGGCGATCATTGCGGCCGTGTCGTCGTCCATCTCGTGCAGCGCCTTCATGCTGCCGTCTGCGTTGAACAGCTTGCGCACGTCGCCCAGCGCCAGCCGGCGCAGCTCACCGAGGATGCGATCGATCGTCAGGCCATGCTTCTCAGCCATCTCATCAGCAAGACGCTGACGATGTGCTTTCAGAATCTCCTGAACCCTAGCGTTCTTCAACGCCCGGTTTCCGGCCTGATACGCTGTCTTGGCGCTCCAGCCTGCTTTGATCGCTGCCTGTGTTCCGTTGCCGCCGTTCTCGATGTATTCGTGTGCGAACACCACCAGTTTCTGTTCGGCTTTGGAGGAAATCTGTTTCGTGGCGTTCATGTTTTGCTACCAGATGCTAGGTAGACGCTCAATTCTGAACGAGCGGTGTGAGGTAGTAGACGCCCGTCACCGATGCGATACCTGAGTCGGAGAAGTGAGGGTCGTGAACCATCGCGCCCTTGCTGTAGATCACCGCGTGATGCACGCCGCGCGCGGACAGGCCCGTTGCGATGTAGAAATCGGGCAGTTCGTCAACCGGGTGTCCTTGCTCCCACAACAGCTCAAGCTTGAACATCCGGTTCAGCCACTCGACCATGCGCGACGTGTGATCGCCTCGGCCGAACATGTCCTCGAACGGCGGCACCATCCAGAGCGGCAGCTCGAGCAGCGATGCGATACACGCTGCGAGGCAATTGCCACTGTGGATGCCGTTCGGCGAGTACAGCTTGGTTTGCTTTACCGGGATCATTACCGCTCCACGCTGAAAGCCAGCGATCGATCCATCGCACTCGCGGTGGCAACCGCATCGAATGTACGCTCAGCCGCCAGCGAGACAGCCTTCCTGCCCGGCTCTGTCTGCGTGGCAATGATCCATTCGTCGAACGTCATGAAGCCGGTGTCCTGCTTGTAGACTTCCCAGAGGCGTTCTACTTCAGCCTTCAGTGCCGGCGACAGACGTTCGACCTTGATGCGACTCGTCATCAGCTAAGCGCGCCCTTGGTCTTGCGGCCGCCGAGGGTCTGCGGATCCATCGGTGCACTCGTTTCGATGCCGATCTTCGAGCGCGTCGGGCGCGAGCCGCTGCCGACGGAAGTATTTTGCGGGGCACTGCCGCCCTTCGAAGGGGGCTGGCAACCTTTCGACACCGGGTGGAACATGCCACCACCTGATTTCTTCGCCATCACAATCTCCTGTGTTTTGCCCGGGGATCGTTCAACGGAGGCCGGGCCTTCCACCGTTGATGTGCTTCCTGATATGTAGCGCCGTACGCCGTCCAGCCGCGGCCCTCGCAATACCACTGACCGCGCCACATGAATAGATGTGGACGTTGTCGCCAAGGATTGCGGTATCGGGCCCGCCAATCGTTCGCGGTCATGGCACCTGAAATAAAAAAGCCCGCGGCCGGTTTACCGGGGCGGGCAGAATCTCGACGAAGGGTCATCGAGAGGAGACAAGGTGGGCCGGTCCGGTGGTGATCTGCGGCGCCGACCGCCGCGTGACTGGCCGTAAACGGAAAAGCCCCGACCGGAATTAACCGTCGGGGCTTGAAGAGGCACTTATCGAAAATATCGAAACTCTATGATATTACTCATTTTTTGCGTAGTCAAACTGTAGATTCGTGATCCCGAATAAGCATGCCGGCGCTTTCCATCATGTCGGTGAAGTTAAACCACGCGAGCCCCTCCAGGTCTTTTAGAAATTCCTTTATCTTCGCGTTGTGCTCGCCGGCTGTCTTGCGCGAGACGCTGCAGAAGTCGGCGATGTCCTGAATGCTCAGCTTCTGGCCGAAGAACTTCTCCGTGGACGCGAGCCGGATTGCCCGTGTCGACATGCCGGTGCCCACCGCTGACAGGCTCACATCGCATAGTTGGCTCGTCGCCATCGTCCAGATCGGGTTAGGCGCCCATTTGCTGCAACAAGGCGCGCCGCATGTGCAACGAAGCCGCTTTGCGCTGCAACGCGCGATCAATGTCAGCGCCTCCGCGTAGTTCAGTCGGGTTATCTCGGCCATTACCATCCCAGCCTGACCGGAGCCATCCAGACCAGATAGACCGCGTCCGCTACCGTGCGCCCCGCGCGCGAGAAACATCGCCATCGGCGACTTGGCGTATTGCTGGTCGGAGAAATGAAGCGCAAAAACGATCGCTTCCTTGGCGTCCTTGAATATCCCGTCGTGCTTCGCGCCGTTCGTCATTTCTGCTTGCTCCCGTCATCGTATAGTTCGCACCGCTTCATCTTTTCAATGCACAGCTCGGCTTTGCGTTTTCGCTTGCGGCACGCCACCGCCGCAGTGTTAAACAGTCTGTCGGTTCTCAGGTAGATGCAGCCGGCACAGGTGCGTGACTGGCGCTCTTCGACGATGACCGCCGGATCACGAAAGTCTCCGCGCCGCAGATCCGTCATATGACGCCCTTTTCATGCAGACGAACGATCGACCGGATGTGCCCTTCGTGCCACGCCGCAACAACCTCGTCGTAAGTCATCCCCGCCGGCGGCGGCCGTTGCCCGTCGTACACCGCATCGCACGCCGTGCACGCGTAGGCGCCGCACAGGTCATCAGCCTTTAGCGCGCCGCCCTTGCCGCCCGCGCCGCCGCGGTAGTGACTCCAGATAGTCGCTTCCGGATTGCACAGGCACGCGCCCGGCAGACGCACTAGACATTCCTCGTCGCGCGCGGAGTCGCGGATGCGCTTGTTCCGATAGGTGAGTGTTTTCGGGAAGATCAACCTAGCGGTCATCGCCGTCCTTGCGCAAAAACGGACACATCCCACGAGCGGGGTCGTACAGCCAGCAATGGACCTTATCGACGACCTAAGTGCAGTCGTCGGTCAAATCACGGCAGTCATCGTTTCCGCAGGCTTTCTGCTCAACGGCGGGTTTGATCTCGATCATCAGTCGTTCTCCAGCATCGCCAGCCGACCGTCCAGATTGGCGGGTTCGAACCACTTAGCCCTCGGACCGCAGGCATCTTCACTGTCTCTGTTAAATTTGCACCCCATGTTCAGCCACCTATGATCCCCTTTGACGCGGTCTATTACTTCTTTCGCGCCATCTGGATGCTTGCAGAGCGGCTCTCTGTAATAGAAGAAACCCGGCAGTAGCGAGCCACCATCGCAACTAAACTCCGGCTCGAAGTGCTTGCAGTCTTTGCAGAACTTCATCAGAGCCACCTCCCGAACATGCGCTCAAGGAAGCCGGTACGCCGCACGACGTCATCGGTGCCGCCGTATGTACCAGCATAGTCACGCTCGCGCTTCGGCTCGACTGGTGGCTGGCAAGAGGGTGCTTCTTCGAACCAGTCTCCGTTCGGCCCGCAATGATCGACCAGGCAATTGACCGATCGCATTAACTGGAAAGAGCCGTCTTTGTTTCCAAAGACAGGATCGACTGGTGCATTCGGATGCGAGCAATAGGCCGTGTGGCCCGTCGTGAAATCAATCTGAAACGGCTTTGGACCAAATTTGCAGTCTTTGCAGAGTTTCATGCCCACTTTCTCCAATCGATTCGTGCCGCCTAGGGTCTTACGCGCTACTTCCGCTGCCCCAAGCACTTGCCGCCACGGGGTTTCGAGTTACGCGACGACGCGCCAATCTTCCGCAAGCAGCGAATCCATGCCCGGCACGAATACGCACACTTCGTTGTCGGCCTGTTTGATCGCGAGATACGCCTTATATGGCACTAGCGCACCATCACCAAAGTGAGTTTTCGCCACCTCTGAGCGCGCGATGTAAGCATCAGCAGCCACGTGATAGACAAACACACTGGCGGGCCAAGCACCGCGAGATACGCGCCGACCAGCCTTCAGAAAAACCAGCGCGTCGCCGAACGACAGTTTCTGGTCGTCGCCTTCGACGACGCGATACGCTTCTTCGAAAGTAGCTTTAGGCGACCAGCTCGTATAGCCATCCGGATACGTGACTGCGTAGCCTTCGCCGTTCGGACGGGATTCAGGCCATGCCGTAATGATCTTGGTGCCGATGTATGCGTGAGTCACTGCCTGCTCCTTGGGTTGGTACTGCGGGTTAATTCATCGAATCGAACTCGACGCCCAATTGCGTCGCTGCATGCACTTCCACGCGCTGCACGTACTCCGAAAACTCCTTCACGGTCATTTCACTGGTCGACTTCCGACGAGAGAAAATCTGGCCGCTCGGCAGCGTGATCTCGATTCGCGGGCAGTAGCGTTCGGCGAACTCCTCGTGCCATACCTCTTCCGGGTATTGCTTGCCGTCGATCCACACTTGCTCGGCGATCGCTCCCAGAACCGCTTTCGACCAGTAGCGCCCGTTCTGCTCTAGCGTCCGCTTGCGCTCTTCCGTGGTCAGGATCAGCCTCAGCGGCGTGCCGCGCTCGATGTATGCTCTGGCGTGCTCGCGGATCAGCTCCTTGACGAGCTGCCAGACAGCCGGTCCGTTCAGCACGAACTCCTTGTAGAGCCGCGCACTCATAGGAAAGGTCCAATTGCGCAGATCAGCGGGCGAACGTCGATGTACGCGACATTGTTTGACCCCTCGGGCGAATGGAATGTGATGACACAATGCCGGACCTCTTCGAGCCGAATAGGACACATCCCGAAAAGGCTGCGGATGACGTACCGACGCTTCCAGTTCCAGACCAGAGAAAACTGATTCCACGCGACGCGTCCGACATTGGCGATCGATTCATACTCCGGTATCGGTGCCACGACGCACAGCCACGCGGGAAGATCGCGACCGGGAATGCCGAAATAGAAAGGCCACTTCATACTCGCGCCTCCCGCGCCGCCGACACAGGCGCCTGAACCGGCTTGTGCTCGTCGCAGTACTCGCGCCCCTCGTGCTCCCAATGAGCCTTTACGCGCGGGCCGTTGCGCCGGCAGACGCAGCAGTACCGCCAGCCGCCGCTCTTGACCATGTCTTTCGTGATCCGCTTCATGCGGCCTCCTCGTCGAAGTCGCGCAGGCTCATTGACTGCTGAAAGACTCGCCCACTGCCGCCATCGGGTGCGCGAGCCTGACCGATGGCGGTTACGAAAGGATTGAATCCCTGAACCGATTCGCCGGCAAAGATACGGCGGCGTTTATCCCTCTCTCTCGCGCGCCTCGTTTTTTCCACGTTGCTCAGTTTTGGAGGCTTTGGCTTATCGACACCGTCGCCAAGCTTGTAGACAGGAATCAGCGCACTTGTCTTAGTCCGACGTTCCCAGTCGAATATGTGCACGCGACGTTCGGCGTGAGCGAGCGTCAAAACCTTATGGGCTGTCGCCGGATCCAGATTGGCGCGCTCCGCCGCACGGTACCGATTCAACGGATTGCGCTTGAGTTGGTACTCAACCAATTTCCACGCGATCGGAGACTGTCCTCGCGGGCAGTTCGGGCGCTTCCCCAGTTCGAGTTCGTACGCGCGCGTCATAATCGCTCCGTACGTGTGTTCCCCGAACAGATCCATGTTTGCCTTGATGCGTTTGTCCGTCGGCCAGATCTGACGAAGCGACTCATCCTGTTCCGGCGTCCAGGGAATGGCTTTTAATCCCGGTTTTCCGCTCATACAATCTCCCGTGCCATGCCGTAGTGAAGAATTGCCAGGCTGTCGGCAGCGTTGTCATCCGCCGGATTGAATCCGCGGCGATGCGCTTCGGCGATCATCGATTCTTTCTTCGCTGCGCCGTTTCCCGTCCAGCTTTTCTTGATCTGGCCAACGCCTACCGCCTCCAGGCGAATCCGGTTGATGTCGCAAAAGACCTGCAGGTGAGATTCGAACGCGCCGTACGCGTGCGCGGCCTGAGTTCCAGCGTGCCGCTTCACGTCCTCGTAGTAGCAGACGTGAAATTCGCCCACCTCGCGCTTCAGCGCTGACAGATGCGCAGTGAAGCGCAGCCATCGCTGTCCCGGGCCGTCATTCCGCTTTGCATGGAAACTGACCGATCCGTGGCGAATGCGGCCGTTCGCGTCGCGCGTCGACCAGCCGAGTTGCGTGCCAAGATCCAGCGCCAGAATGTTCACGGTCATCATTCGGGCGCCGAGATAATCGGCAGAGATGATCGCCGGTGCGATGTCGAATTCGGTTTCGATCGTGCTCATTCGTCAAAACCTCTAGATGGTCGTGGCTTAGTACGGGGCACCGTGATATAGCCGCCCTGCAGATTTCCGAATTTCGCCTGATCGGCAATGAACGCGAGATGCGCAGTACCGAGCGAGCCGTTACGCTGCTTGGCGACGATCGCTTCGGCGACGCCCTTGTCTGGCGTGTCCTCGTGATAGACCTCGTCGCGGTACAGAAAAATGATGATGTCGGCGTCCTGCTCGATCGCGCCGGAGTCACGAAGATCGGAAACCATGGGCCGCTTGTTGGGGCGGCGCTCGAGCTCGCGATTGAGTTGCGATAACAGCACCACAGGCACGTCGAGTTGCTTGGCGAGCAACTTCAGACCGCGCGTAATAGCGCCGATCTGTAGGTCGTGACGTTCCTCTTTGCCGAGCTTCACCAGCCCGAGATAGTCGATCACGACCATCGAAAGGCCGTTCCGACGCTTCATCGACCGGCTACGACTGACGATGTCCGACAGAGAAATGACGCTCGATTCGTCCACGTAGACGGGCAACTCAGTCAGGTGCTGGACGGCGCTGGTGATCTTCGGCCAATCGCCGTCCTCGAGCTTCGATCCGTCTTTCAGCCTGGAAACCGGGATTCCCCCATGCCTGGCGATCGAACGCATGTTGAGTTGCTTCGACGGCATCTCGATCGAAAAGACACATACCGGCCCGATGTTGTCCGCCACGTTGTCCGCGATGCCCATCGCGAGCGCTGTCTTGCCCATGGCGGGCCGTCCTGCCACCACCACAAGCTCACCACCACGCAGGCCGCCGTCGAGCCGCCAGTCGAGAGTCTTGAAGCCGGTCGGGACAACCGTCTTCGATGTGGTCCCGCTGTGGTATTGCTCGTCGATGTCGGTAAGCAGTTCCGGCAGGCTCTCGGCGATCAGCTTCGGAGCATCCGAAGTCAGTTCCGACAGCGACTCAAGCTTCGTCTGAGCCTCGCCGATGATGTCGTCGACCTCCCTGCCGCCCGGGTTGTACGCAATCGAACTGACCTCGTCGGCAGCAGAAATCACGCCGCGAAGCTTCCAGCGATTGATCACGATCTCGGCGTATCGCGCGATGTTGCCCGCACCAGGCGTATTCGCGACCAGCGCGTTGAGATAGGCCAGACTACACTCCATGTCCTTGCCGGCCGTACAGATCGACTCGTAGACGGTCATGATGTCTGCCGGCCGACGCGCCACGATCATCTTCGTGATGTGCTCAAAGATGATCCGGTGCTGGTAGCGGTAGAAATGCTGGGCGCTCAGCCCGGAGAGCATGTCGATCGCGTCGTTGTCGATCATCAGCGCGCCGAGCACCGATTGCTCCATCTCGACGCTGTGCGGCGGCGTCCGCAGACCGCCTTCTTCTTCGAATCTTTCGGGGGCGTTCATGCGGCATCTCTCCCGTGCGCACGCTTCGCCTGCTCGCCGACCGTTGTCAGCGCGCAGCTGCCGTCAGCACCGATCCACCAGAGCTTGAACCAGTTTCCGCGCACCGACTTGCGGAACACCGAACGCCAGTCCTTGTACCGCTTGGCGCCCTCTTCGCAGTAGCGCGCCTTGAATTCGAGCCAGTGCAGCCGGAGGAAGTCATCCGGAATACCAGTCTTCGTCGCGTAGTCAAAAACCGTATCGCTTTCCAGAATCGGCTTTTCGCTTTTTTCCTTGCATTGCTCGAGGAAAGTCTTCAGCGCGACGATTGGCCGTTTTTTCGTTCCCTCGGTTTCGCCCCCCATGGGGGGTATGGGGGGTTGTTTACTACTCTTATTCTTCTCTTCTCTGGTAACGCTTTTTGTAACGCTGGGTGCGTTACCGTCAGCGTTACCATTTGCGTTACTTCCAGCGTTACCTTCGCGTTGCTTGTTGCGTGACAAAGCGACGCGTTTGTTTCCGAGAGCCCGTTTCTTGGCGCTTTCGCCGTTGTGCACCTCAAATTTTGGAATATCGATGGCGCCGTCGTCGCCCTCAAGCCAATCAGCCTCAAACATCGCATCTGCGAAGCCAGAACACGAAACGTAACGATCAATCCACGAACGTGTAACGCTCATAGCGTTACCGTCCACAGTGTGACGATCGGCCCAACTCCAGAGCTTTTGCAGGCGTCCTACGACGCCGTATTCGTCGATGCTGGTTCTGCTCGCAATGAGCACAACCGCAGGATCGTCTACGAGGTCATGGCGCATCTTGATCCACTCACCAGCCATTACAGCAGCCCCTTCTCGCGTTCCATCCGGATAACCTGCTCAACTGAGCGAGCCTCGATCTCAGCGCGCATCTCGCGCCACAGATGTGCACGCTCGGTCAGGTCCGCAGACATAACCATTCGCTGGCCCAACGACTCGATACGCGCTTCACGCGCGGCGTCTTCGGCTGATTGTTCGGGTGCATTCATGCCGCCCTCTGTGCGATGACTTCTTCCATAAACGTCAACTTGGCCTGACGGGCGAGCCATTGATGGACACCCCAGTTGCCAACGTGCGATGCCCAAGCGTCCAGGCGCTCTGCAGGGAGATCACGACGCGACGGCTTGTCATCCCTGTGCAGATAGTCCGAAACGTGAGACGGGTAGCACCCCGTTCTCTCGGCGAGAGTCGCCTGAGTCATTCCCTTCGATCTGCGGTGCATCCATGAAAGTCGGACCGCTTCGCGATAGGTCTTGCATCTGGCGACTTCGTCAGCCGGCAAAAATTCAGGGGCATGTACCGCTCCCCCAACGAGCCCGAGTTCGGTCATATCGTTCTTCTTAGAAAAATTTGATCGCCTAACCGGTTGAATAACCGGTTGTGCGACGCGCCAAATAAAGGCGCCATCAAGACGCCGAGAACCGCCATGCAAACTGCAATCCGCCCGCTAGCAGCGAACGAACAAGGCATAAAAAAGCCCAGCCCGAAGGCTGGGCAAACCATCGCGTCCGGGGGAACGCGCGGAGACCACCGTTTGGCGGAAGGTCGGCATTTAAGCCACCTTCTCGCCGGATTCTTCAGCTGCACGCAGCTCTTCGTGCCACCGCAGGATCGCCATCAACGTGCTGGACTTGCAGTCCGATTGACCGTTGAGAATTCGATTGACCGTCGGCTGAGAACAGCCAATCCGGTCGCCAATAGCCTTTTCGCCGAGTTTGGTCATCGACTTGATCTCGGCAAGCAGCTGGGAGGGAGTTAGCGTGTTCATGAATGCCAATTCTATACGCGAACGAATATTTGTCAATGCGCGAATGAATCGAACTTTGACCCGATCTATTCACCCTTGCATAGTCGGGCTTATGAAAGAAGATGATGTAGGCGATCGACTGAACGAACTAATGCAGGCAAACCCGCTGTACAGGGGGCGCGGCGGCCAAAGTGCGCTCGGCAAAAAGACGGGTGTTCCACAGCCCACCATCAACCGAATCCTGGGGAAAAAATCGACGCCAGAGATGGGGACCCTCGCCAAGTTGGCGCACGAGTTCAATGTCACCACCGACTGGCTGCTGACTGGCCGCGAGCCAAAGCACAGCATCGACTACGTGCAGCTCGACAGAAACAAGGTTCCAACCGCCGTATTTGAGGCAAAAAATCAGTCTTCACTCACTGAAGAGGAAGCCCGATCTCAAGCCGAACAGTATGTGGATGCGCTTTTGCCGGCCTATGTTCAGGACGCGATTGCGGCTATCCGGGAGGCATACAAACGAGACGCTCCGCGTGAAACTTTTGATGCAGTGCGCGTGCTTTTTTCCCAACTCAGAGCGCCGGAAAGTGGCAAACTGACCCCTCTGAAGAAAGACGAGGCGGTAAAGTCCTCACCCGCGATGCAGAGCATCAGCGAGCAGGCCGCGAGAGCCATGGAGGATGCTGAGAGCCACCTCGCCACACGTACCGAGGAAAAACGTGCGGCGCGAAGAGTCGGGGAAAAGCGATCAAAAAATATTCGACATTGAAGCTTACAGAAAGCGAAAGCGGCGAATACCAAACGATCGCGAGGCAGCACACATGGCCACACGAGAACCGGGCGGCTTTGACGGGCAGAGCACCGTCTACCGCGGAAACCTGTACGTCCACATTGACGAAAACGGCAAGGTCGATTTCGACATCGTACGAGCCGAACGGCACGACGCCCCCGCGCTCGTAATGGCCTGCCTGATGATGTGCATGAAGCTGACGCAGCTCATTGACGAAGGACAACCTAACTCGTAGTCGAGGAGCAACAGCCATGAAATGGAGCGCCTTCGCCATCGCACTTCTCCTGGCCGGTTGCGCCAGTGATCAGCAAGTCTGCTCGAATTTTGGATTTACGCCTGGAACTGACGGCTTTGCGAACTGCATGCAGAATAGATACGCTCAGCGACAAGCCGCGATTCAGTCGATGTCCGCACAGCAGCAGTCGCAACAGCAACAGTGGTATCACGAAGAGATGCAGAGCATCAATAATGCCCAACGGGCGAACGCCGCACGGCAACCGCAAACGACGAATTGCTACACGTACGGCAACGCGATCCACTGTAACAGCTACTAATCCCATCTTCGCGTAGTCCTGGCCCGCAGCAAGCGGGTTTCCCCATGCCTTGAATTATTCATTCGCGCATTGACATTTCTATTCGTTGACGTATAGTTCACTCCATCGCAGCACCAAACCAGATGGAGACCGACATGCGCCTCATCCCTTTTTCAGTACATCGCATCCAGACGTCGCGTGGCCGAGTTCTGCCGTGCATCGAACTGATCACCGACGACTTTGGCAACGAAATCGATGTCAACGCGATCTTCAAGGAAGACCAGGCGGCCGCGGATCTGATCATCGATCAGGCGCTCCACTTCATGGAGTCTCGCTTCTACGACCGCTTCGTCTGGACGCTTTTGCAAGACGAAGAACTTGACCCGACCGACGCCTATCGTGCGTGCGTCGTTCACTAAACCGCTTGCCTCAATCCGGAGTCAACCATGTCCGAAGTCCAAGACAAACCCGTTCTCGTCGCACCACGCCTTGGCGTCTATTGGGAGGGCCAAGGCGGCATTTACGCCGGCCTGATGCCCGGCCAAGGCGACGCGCCCGACTACCACCTGATCGCTTCGCTCGACGAAGGCATGGATTTCGAGTGGGGTCCGTACGGCATGAAGGTTCCGGAGTGCGACAGCCGGCTCGACGGTGCCGCGAACACGCGGGCACTTCTTGGCGCGACTTCGAAGCACCCGGCCGCCGCCTGGGCCGCGGAGTACTCGAAAGACGGACACACCGATTTCTATCTGCCGGCCCAGCGTGAGCTGAACCTCTGCTACGCGACGATCGCCGAAAAATTTGCGCCCTCCTGGTACTGGTCGAGCACGCAGTCCTCGGCCTACGGCGCTTGGTGCCAGGGTTTCGCATATGGCTTCCAGTTTGCGGACGGCAAGAACGTCAAAGGCCGGGTTCGCGCGGTCCGCAGAGTCAAAATTTAAGAATTTATTTATTTCGTAGTTCTCACGGGAGAACGTGATGACCACAGGAACGGTTGTTGATGAAGAAGGAAACGAAGCGACGGGCGTGTTGCGCTCGAACCGCATCGTCTCCTTCACGATCGGCCGCACGACGCGGCACATCAGCCTCGACGATTTCGCCGAGCTGGGTCTGATCTGGAAGGCGAACAGGGCCGACGACGATACGCAACTGGCCTATCGCGAGCCGGTCGATTCGCTGCGGTTCTTCCGTGTCACGGGCGAAGGGCTGTAGGAGTTCGTCATGTCGGTGATCGCGAAAGACCTGATCGAACTGAAGCGCCTGGCCGAAGGTGGCGCGGGTGCCCTGACTGAGCATCTGTTGCGCGAATTCGCCGCCGACATCATCGGCGAAGGTGTCGCCGACGAACGAAGAGGCTGCTGATGAGCCCGATCCTCTACCCCGTTCTGGGCACGGCCGTAATCCTCGCCGTCGCACTCGGTTTCGAGCTTCGCCGGCTGATCAGGCCATAACTGGAGTCCGCAATGCTAGTCGATAAATTGCCAATCCATGACGACCCGCTGACGCGCGGCGCCGGCGACGAACTCGTTGAGCCGATGACCGAAGCACAACGCGCGGCAAGCTGGGATGACTACGAGCCGCGCCGCGTCATTCTCGGTGACGAGATGTACGCACCCGGGCTTCGTCATGTCCAGCTCGGAGGAAGGAAGCCATGACTGGAATCTTCATCTACGCGGGCATCTGGGCGTTCGTCGCTGGCTGCTTCGTCGTATTCATGCGCGGCTGCTCGTGATCGAGCGTCGCAGATTCAGGAGAAAAAACGTGAACCCCACAGACGTCGAATTCAAGCAAACGCAAGTGGTGGTGACCGTGGCTTGCATCGTTTTCGGTGCAGCGTTTCTGTGTGTCGCATTGCTGTCGACGATCTTCGGTGATTCGATCGTCAACGCGATGTTTCATTCGTTCGGGGGTTGACCATGTCGAGCTTTATGCGCGAACGCGTGCTGGACCTGAAATACGAAATGCTCTGCGAGCGCACCAGGCGCCGTCAGGAGGCTGCAAAAGCTGATCTGGTTCGTCGCGGCGTGGCGCCCTGGGATCGAATTGCCAAAGGCTACGTGCCGAAGTCGATTTCGGCGCAGTACGTGTACCTGCCGATCGGAGGTATGCGGTGATCAAACATATCGTAGTGAACGGGCGGCCCTTGGTTCAGGTAGATGATGAACCGCCACATGATCGTGCGTGGCTCATCAATGGCGAGATATACACCCTTCAGCCGTACAAAACTATCAGCTTCATGGAGAACCGTGAGGTCAGTACGGGTGACTTCAAAGGAACGCCCGGTCCATGGGACCAAATTGTTGTTGACGAAGATTGCGCTGCGATCTATCCGGAATTCGAAAATATGTTCATTGATAGGAACATCTGGTCGACTGAGTCCGGTGATATCGCCCATTGTTACGGTCCCGACAAAGAGGCTAACGCTCTTCTAATTGCTGCTGCGCCGGATTTACTGAAGGCACTTATTCAACTAGTCAAGTGCCCCACCAATTCATCGGGAGATGGCATGCATGTCGTTTCCGTGGATCACGTCGCCTACGTGAATGTGCTAGCTGCAATTGCCAAAGCCACCGGAGGCTGACATGCGACTCGTTAGATCGATGGACCGCTTCTACGAGAAGCACCCAACCATTTCCTTCCTGATCGCGATCTGCTGCGCGTTCGCAATCATGGAGATCGCCCACCAATGGGATCAGGACGAAACCGCCACCCTGCGCCTTCAACTGATGTCAAACGTAAGGAGTTCAACGTGAACGAAACCACCGAAATCAGCCGCGCGCCGATCGACCTGTCGCCTGTCGAGTCCAGCCAGATTCACAGCATCGGCCACGACCCCGAAACGAACACGCTCGCCATCTGTTTCAAGTCGAAGGCCGGTGCTGGCTCGACGTATCACTACGCGAACTTCACCGCCGAGGACTTCGCGAAGTTCAAGGCCGCCGAGTCGATCGGCAGCCACTTCGGCAAGCACATCAAGCCGCATACGACGAAGCACCCGTACGCGAAGATTGAAAAGGACGTCAGCCAATCATGAACACCGCAACCATGGCCGACGTCATCGACGTCGATACCTCAGAGACGCCGACGGCGCGGCCTCCGGTTGCGCAGCAGCAATCGGCTCTTTCCACCAACCACGGCACGGGCATCTCTCTCACGACCCCCGCCGATCTGCTGCGCCTGGCGATCCAGACGAACGCCGATCTCGATCGTCTTGAGAAATTGATGGAACTGCAGCAGCGCTGGGAGGCAAACGAAGCACGCAAGGCGTTCGTCGCGGCGATGACCGAGTTCAAGCGTACCTGCCCGCCGATTTTCAAGCGCAAGGCCGTCGGCTACAACACGAAGGACGGCGACTTTGTCGGCTACAGGCACGCCGAACTGTCAGACGTCACCGATGTTCTTGGTCCCGCCATGGGGGCGCACGGACTTACCTATGACTGGGATATCCGTCAAAGCCCGGGAAAGATCGAGGTCGATTGCATCGTGACGCATGTCATGGGGCATTCGAAGAAAGTGTCGATGGAAGGCCCTCCGGACAACAGCGGAAAGAAAAACGTTCTGCAACAGGGCGGCAGCACGATCACATACCTGCAGCGTTACACCCTGCTAGCGGCATCCGGCATGTCCACCAAAGGTGAAGACGACGACGGTCAGGGCGGTGCAGAGGGAGATTCCGGTCAGTCGTCCCACACGGAACAGCAGGGAAACAGTAATCGTGCGGCAGCTTCTTCTCAAGCCACCGAGAAGGTGACCTACGACCAGGAGAAGTTCGACAAGAACAAGGACGACTGGAAGACCGTCGTCGCGACCGGTCGAAAGACGCCCGAAAAGATGATCGCGTTCATCGAAACCAAAGGTGCGTCGCTGACCGAATCGCAGAAGAAAGAAATCCGGTCGTGGGCGCAGGACAACGGCAATCAGGGAGCGTAACAAGCATGGAAACTCACGACCTAATTCAGGGTTCCGACGAATGGCTTGCCTTTCGCCACAAGCATTTCGGCTCTAGCGAAGCCGCGGCGATGCTCGGCCTGTCCGCCAACGTGAAGCGCAACGAGCTGCTTCACATGAAGCACACCGGCACGGCGAAGGAATACAGCGACTGGTTCCAAGAGCACATCCTCGACAAAGGTCACGAAGTTGAAGCGCTTGCCCGGCCGCTCGTCGAAGAAGCCATCGGCGAAGATCTTTACCCGGTCGTCGGCTCTGAAGGTCTGCTGTCGGGATCGTTCGACGGTCTGACGATGGATGAAACCATTGCGTTCGAGCATAAGCAGTTCAACCAGGCGCTGTTCGACTCGATCAAGCGCAAGGAACTGCCCGACGCCTACATGCCACAGGCGCAGCAGTTGCTGATGGTCAGCGGCGCCAGCAAACTGCTTTTCGTTTGTTCCGACGGCACGCGGGACAACATGGCCTCGATGTGGGTCAAGCCAGATCCGGCGTGGTTCGAACGCTTGCGCGCAGGCTGGGCCCAGTTCGAGAAGGATCTGGCCGAGTATAAACCGCGCGAACTCGCCGAGAAGCCCCAAGCGGAAGTGATCATGGGCCTCCCGACTCTCGCCGTGCAGATCGAAGGCAAGGTCGTCACGAGCAATCTGCCGCGCTTCAAGGCGGCCGCCGAACAGTTCATCGCGAACATCAAGACGGATCTGCAAACGGATCAGGACTTCGCGGACGCGGAAGAAACAGTCAAGTTCTGCGAGAAGGCCGAGAAGGAACTCGAGGTCGCCAAGAACGCCGCGATCTCGCAGACGGCCAGCATCGACGATCTGATGCGCACGCTGGACCACATCAAGGCGCAGCTGCGCGAGAAGCGTCTCGGACTCGACAAACTGGTGACGAAGCGCAAGGGCGAGATCAAGGATCAGATCATCGCCGACGGCCGCAAGCGGTTCGCCGACCATGTTGCGGCGCTGAATGCGGAACTCAGCATGGTGCGCCTCGATATTGCGGCTCCAGACTTTGTTGCTGCGGCGAAGAACAAGCGCACGCTTGCGAGCCTGCATGAATCGATCGATACGACCGTTGCCAACGGCAAGATCGCCGCCGACGCGGCCGCGCGCGAGATGCGCTCGAAACTCGACTGGTACCGGCCACAGGACGAAGCATACGGTTTCCTGTTCCGTGACCTGCAGACGCTTATCCAGAAGCCGGCCGATGACTTCAAGCTCGCCGTGACGTCGCGCATCGAGCAGCACAAGAAGGTCGAGGAAGAACGACTCGAACAGACTCGTCAGGCGCAGGCGTGCGCCGCCGAACAGACCGCATCTCAGGAAGCCAGCTTCGCGCCGACTGCGGCCGCCAGCACGCCTGCCGTGGCCGCCGCGCAGCCGGTCAAGACACCCGCCCGGACTGGTCGCGCCGCCGCACCGAAGCGCCCCACCGACGACGAGATCATCGCGACTCTCGCGACGAACTACCGTGTGCACGAGAGCGTCGTTCTTTCGTGGCTGCTCGACA
>Ga0326758_100049_pt1 | contig 58681 bp, 74 predicted proteins | sample GCRJH_S_FD_207221 | JGI IMG/M metagenome (GOLD analysis project Ga0326758, IMG submission 207221) | Hot spring sediment microbial communities from Geyser Creek Basin, Yellowstone National Park, WY, United States - GCR.JH_S | ecosystem: Environmental > Aquatic > Thermal springs > Near-boiling... | reverse complement strand
AAATTCTAATAAATTAAATTAATTTTCTACCATTCAAAGAATGATAATTAAATTAATTAGGCCCGCCGGGATTTGAACCCGGGACCTCCGGATAGTGAGTCCGGCATCATACCCCTAGACTACGGGCCTTAAAATATTTTTATAAAAAATATTTTTTTATGATATTAGAAAAAATTACCTCAAAATATATTAATTATATAACTGTAAGAAATTATGATAAAAGCAAAAAATATATTGGACAAGATTGTATTGTAAAATATTTATTAAATAGAAAAAAATTGTATAAAGATGATGGAGAAACAATATATAGAAATTTTATTGAGGTAAAATATAATAAAGATGCAAAAGAAGAAATAGATATACCAAAAGAAAAAATATTAAGAGATATTGAAAATGAAAAGAAATTTCTAATAGATAATTCATTATATAATTTATTATCCAATAAGGGAAAAATTAGTTTAAAAATACAAATTTCCCAATCATTAAAAGTTATAAGAGAATATTTGTTTGATAGTAATTTAATATTAATTGGAGATATTGATTATTCTTTTTTGGGTAAAAACCTTGTAAATATATATAAAAAACAAGAAGATTTTGATTTTTATAAATATAAAGCAATAATACTAGATCCTTATGGAGATGAAATATTAAATGATAAAGACCTAGAGAAATATGACTTATTTATTTTGGGAGGAATTGTTGATATTGATGTAAATTGGCAATATGCAACACAATATTTATTTAGAAATATTGATTTACCACATAAAAGAATAGAATTATATGGATCTATAAAGAATGTTCCAGATAGAATAAATATATTAATAAAGATTTTATTAGATTCTATTTATTTAAATATACCATTAGAAAAATCAATACTAATTAATTCGCCCAAAAAGTTTATCAAATACGTCATATAAACTTATATAAATAGAACCTGGATGGTCTTTAAGATATTTACTTAAATTCTTTACTATCTTTTTATATTCCTCACCAAATAAAGTTCTTAAATTATTAATATCTCCTTCACTAAATCCTTTATTTATTATTTCTTTTATTTTATCTCTATAATTTTCATATTCTTCTAAATCTCTTATATCTTTTTCTTTATACCTAAAAAATTTATAAATTATGGAAAATAATCCGAAATTTTCAAAATATAATGTATGCTCTAAACTGTGTTTTCTAATGAGAATATTTCCCGCAGTATCAATCATTATATATAATGTTCTATTATTTGGTATCTTTACTTCTATATAATAATATGTTCCATATAAGTTCGGAATTACTACTACTATTTTTCCATTTAAATTTAATTTATATCCATAAATATTGTTTGGTAGAAATTCATATTCATATCCTTTCATTTCAAGATATTTTATTATTTTATCTTTTTGTTCTATAGTTCTTTCTTTATCTTTACACCCTATATCAATTACATTACTTACGCGTTTTTCAAGATCATTTAATATTCTTGTTATTTCTATATTCCCAAATGTAGAACAACCTTCAATAATTATACTATTTAGATCTATATATCTTTTTATTTCTCTAAAAGGCATTCTTTCTCTCTTTATTTCTTCATGGAAATTTGCATTAGATTGAGAAAGCATATATTGAATTTTTGAAATTATTTGGAGATAATCTTCTGGATTTGATAAATTATTAGCATTATTTATTATATATCCAGCTTCCCTTAATATTGACTCAAGATCGTTGGGCATTAAAAATATAGTTAAAAAATTATTTTTATAAAAATAGCCCCGCGGGGATTCGAACCCCGGTCTCAGGGACCAGAGCCCTGAATCCTAGGCCACTAGACGACGGGGCTTTCCTAAATATAAATTTTTAAAGATAAAAACATATAGATTTATTCATAAATGAATAATGAATATAAAAGAATATCTATCAAGGATGTAAAGAGATTGATAGCAATAATAAAGATAAATAAAAATGAAAATTTTATAAATATTATTAAAGAATTTTCTAATGATTTTGCAAAAATTTTAAATAGTAAATTATTATATCATAAAGTTTATCTATTTCCTGCAGATTTTGAGGGAAATAAAGATATAACATTTACTGGAATTTTAACAACGTCTCATATAGTAATAAGTAGTTATACTGAAGAAGATGGAATTTATATAGATATAGATGCTGCATGGTGTAGTAGAGAAAACTTAAATAAAGAAAAATTAGAAGATTTACTTAAAAAATATTTTAAAAATTATGAAATAAAATCTTTTAAGATATATAATTATCTGGGTGAGGAAAGCCTTCTCAGCTGATAAATGATGAATGCCAAGTTCACTGATAGATTTATAACCATGTTATATAATATACTATTCAATGAATGAAAATACTGAAAAATGGAAGATTCATGATTTAAAACATTTAAAACAATTAGAGAAAGCTGGATATGGAATTTATGATCATTCTGCCGTTGAAATTTGTCATTGGACAAAAGAATCAATTATAAATGGAAGAACATGTTATAAAAATAAATTCTATGGAATAGATACTGCAGGATGCATGGAAATGACACAATCTGTCGTCTGGTGTGCAAATAGATGTATATTTTGCTGGAGACCAAATACAAAATTTGAACCTTACCATAATATATTACCAGAAGATAAGGTAGATAGACCTGAAGAAATAATGGAGAAATTAAGAGAATTAAGAAAGAAATTATTAATTGGATATTATGGAAATCCAAAGGCAAATAAAGAATTATTAGATAAATTTATTGATAAACCGACACATGTTACATTTTCATTATCAGGAGAACCATTATTATATCCATATGTTGCAGAGAGTATATTATATATTAAGAAAAATTGGCCATGGATAAAATCAATATTTATAGTAACATCTGGACAGGTTCCAGAAGCATTAGAAAGATTAATTGAAAAGAATGCATTACCAACACAATTATATATATCATTTACAGCTCCAAATAAGGAAATGTATAAAAAAATATCTGTTCCTATATATAAAGATTATTGGGAGAGGTTTATAAAATCATTAGAAATTGCATCAAAAATGAAAACAAGAAGAGTTGCAAGAATAACATTAATTAAAGGAATAAATGATGATCCTAAATATTTTGATGAATGGGCTAAATTAATAGAAATATATAATCCTCATTTTGTAGAAGTAAAATCTTATTCATTCTTAGGATATTCAAGATTAAGGTTAGAATATAAAAATGTTCCAAGTATGGAAGATGTAAGAAACTTTGCAAAGGGATTAGTAGAAAAATTGCCTGGTTATGAAATATTTAAAGAAGACATTGACTCAAGAATTGTATTAATAAAAAATAGAAGAGAAGGAATGGATATAGATCCTATAATAAAAAATGTTGAACCTAATGTATAATTATTTTAATCTATAAAGTGAAACTATTCTACCAAATTTTCTAATTGCTGCCCAGAAAGGTGGTCTCATAAATTTTCTCGATTCCCTAATTTTTCTTATTTTAACATTATAGTTCTTGAATACCATTATAATTCCTTAAATGAAAAAATTTTAAAATTATAATAAAAAGAAAAAGCCTATTGATATAATTGTTAAAACTATGCTATGAATTATACCAGACTTTATAGTTCCATTTGCAAGTTTTCCAATAACTAAACCTGTAAAAATTGCATTAATTAATAATAATAAAAATGATAAAAATCTATAAACATTTATTAATTCATAATATGTTTCCTTATTAAATGAAGGACCAAATGATTTTATATTAATTATTAAATAATATACTGCAATAATTGATAATAGAACTCCAAGAAATAATCCATAATATGTATAAGTAGTAAGCTTTAATTGAGATAATCTATCCTTTTTAATCATTTCTAAATTTCTTATACTTTCTGATAATGTATCTAATAAATTGCTTAAATCTCCACCACTTTTTAAAACATTATTTATATTTGATAAAACTTCTGATATCTCTAAATTATTTATCCTATTTGCAGAATCATTTAATGCATCATAGAAAGTTTTTCCATATTCCATTTCAGAAATTATATATTTAATTTCTCTATTTAATCTTTTTCCATAATAATTATTTGATACACTCTTTAAAGCAACTGGCAATGGTTGTCCTATTTTTAAATAATGTGATAGATCTCTTAAAAATAATGGAAAATTGTTTACCATCTCTTCATATTCTAAATATTCTTGAAGATATTTTAATGAATAAATTAAATATAATAATACAATTATTCCAATTTTAACAAATATATTAATATTTATTGGTAAGAATATGAAAAATATTGAAAAAACAGTTATTATAGATATATATAATATGTCCTTTTTATTCATTTATAATTTTCTTATTTTATCCAATAAAAGCTTTTTCTCCATCCTTGTTACTGTCTCCCTTACCAATTCTACTGCATCTACATTTACTGATATAGAATCTATACCTAGTTTTACCAATAATTCTGCATAATCTGGTCTAGAACCAGCTTGTCCACATAATGATGTATATACTCCATATTTTCTACATATTTTTATTACCCTTGATATTAATTTGACAACTGCAGGATGACTTTCATCCATTAATTTTTGTACCATTTCATTATTCCTATCTACTCCTAATGTTAATTGTGTTAAATCGTTTGTTCCAAATGATATAAAATCTATACCAGCATTTTTAATTATATCTTCAATTGTTAATGCAGCAGCAGGTGTTTCTACCATTATTCCAAACTTTATATCTTTTCCAGGTATTAATCCCTCACTTTTAATTATTTCTTTTGCTCTATATACCTCTTCCCATGATATTACAAATGGTAACATTACCCATAAATTATTTAATCCCTTTTCTTTTACCAATATTTTAAAAGCTCTTATTTGGGCTCTAAACAATTGTTCCTGATCTAGATCTCTCCTAATACCATGCCATCCAATCATTGGATTTGCTTCTTTTGGTTCTTTTTCTCCTCCTTCTAAATTTCTATATTCATCAGTTCTCATATCTAATGTCCTAACTATTACTGGTTTTGGATACATAATTCTTAATATTTCTTCTAATCTCTCTACTAACATATTTGTAAATTCATCTAATTTATTATTCTCTAAATACCATCTTGGATGCTTTCTATTTCTTAATACTAAGAATTCCATCCTTAATAATCCTATACCATCTACTAAATCTTTTACTTTACTTACAGTTTCTGGGTAATCGGCAATTGCCATGATTTTTGTAGCTGTAATTTCTAATGGTGTAGATTTTATTATTTTCCTTGCAACTTCCTTTTTAGTTAATTCTCCCAATTTTACTTCTCCTTCATATACAACACCATGTGTTCCATCTACAGTTATAACCATTCCATCCTTTAATATTTTGGTTGCATCTTTTGTTCCAACAACCGCGGGTTTACCAAGTTCTCTTGAAACAATTGCAGCATGTGATAAGTGTCCACCTTCATCTGTAACTATTGCAGAAGCTTTTGCCATTAATGGTTCATAATCTGGATTTGTCATTACAGTAACTAATACATCCCCTTCTTCAAATTTATCAAATTCATCTGGAGATAATATTATTTTTACTTTTCCAGTACCAACACCTGGTGATGCAGCAATACCTCTTAATAATACTTTTTCACCTTTTACTTCTAATTCTTCTTTCTTTGTTTTCTTAATTGTTGTTATATCTCTTGTTTGTACAATATATATACCAGTATCATCAATTGCAAATTCTATATCCTGTGGTTTTCCATAATGTTGTTCCAATATTTTTCCATAATTTGCCAATTTTTTCACTTCATCATCAGATAATACTCTCGCATTCTTTAATTCATTTGGAACCTCTACTTCCTTTGTAAATGAATCAGGATCATATACTGTCATAACTTTCTTTTCATTTATTTTTACTTCCAATATATTTAATGTATTCTTATCTACAACATATTCATCTGGTATTACTGCTCCAGAAACAATTGCTTCCCCCAAACCCCAAGAAGATTCAATTACTATTTTTGATAAATCATTTTTAACTGGATCTGCAGTAAACATAACACCAGATTTTTTTGAAAATACTTGCTTTTGTACTACAACACTTAAGGCTATTTTATTTTGGTCAATTCCCATCATTGCTCTATAATTAATTACTCTCGCAGTCCATAGAGATGCCCAACATTTTTTAACTGCATCCAATAATTTATCTTCTCCTTTTACATTTAGATATGTAGCCTGCTGACCTGCAAAGGAGGCATTTGGTAAATCTTCTGTAGTTGCTGAGGATCTTACAGCAACAAATATTGGTTCATTTCCAAACATGCTTGATAATTTTCTATAATTTTCTAATATTTCATTCTTTAAATCATCTGGAATATTTCCTTTTATAAATAATTCTTGTATTTGATTGGATGCTTTCCTTAATTGAGCTATATTATTTACATCAATTGATTTTAATATTTCTTCTATTTTATTTCCTATTCCATTATATTCTATAAATCTCCAATAGCCATCTATTGTTATTGCAAATCCTGGAGGAACTGGAATACCTATTTTTGTCATTTCTCCCAAATTTGCAGCTTTTCCACCAACAATATTTCTGTCATCTTTAGATAGTTCATTAAACCACTTTATATATACCATAAAAGATAATGAATTTCCAGCATTTATAAGATTAAAAACACTACTAAAAAATGGAAACTATGTAACAGCCAAGGCTTCTTCATTTTTATTTTCTATAATTTCTTCTTCTGTTGATTTAGATTCTAAATATCTATAAATTATTTCTGCATATTTTTCTGCAATTTTTTCGGGATCGACTTCTTTTTTTAACTCTTCTATTACATCTTTATTTATGTAAGAATCATACTTACCATTTTTTATATCTTCTATTACCTCAATTATTTTATTTTTTAGTTCTTGATAATCTTTAAACGATAATTTATAATTTAAATAGCCTTTTTCTTTCAATTCTCTTAATCCACTTGTATCTCTATATATAGTAATTAAATTTCCAAGTATTAATGCCTCTAAAGTTGCAAGCCCATAAGATTCTAAATATGTTGGATTTACATATATAGTATTTTTTAATTCGCCTAGTGATTTTAATAATCCTATATAATATAAGGGATCTTCATGTAAAGAATTTCCAAAGCCTTTTCCATATAAATGTACTTCTACATCTTTATATTTATCTGCTAATTCTAATATTTTCTTATAAAATTCTGAATCTTCATCAATATTATCTGAAATTATTATTAATCCTACTTTCTTTCCCTCTTTAATTAAATCTTCATATAATTTTAATAACTCATTTGAACCTCTTTCTATAGATATCCTACCACTATATAATAACCATACTTTATCTGTATCTTTATATATTTCTTTATAGTTTTCTTTGTAAATATTTATCTCTTCAGAATAAGCTTTTTCTAATGTTACCATATACATAGGTTCATGCATTACAATAGGATTTCTTATAAATAAATTCAATCCAAGATTATTTAATGATTTTAATAAATTATTTGTTTGCTCATATAAAATATATGTTGGAAATATTGTATACCCTTCTTTTAATTTTGACATTAAATTAATATATTTTCTGAATTCATCATCTAAAAATCCTTTTTCAACATTAAATATAATAGAATCTATATCATTTTTATGTAATAAATCATTCAAAATCCCAATTACTTCTTTTGCTACATATTCATCTGTATATCCTTTTTCTAATCTTCTTTTAAATAAATCTTCTATCTTTTTTCTTGTTTCTATACTAACATACTTTGATGCATATGGATTTATTACTATAGCTGCATACATATCAGTTAATAGATCTCCAGCAAACTCACTATGGGCAGATATTACAAAATTATCTCTATTAAGAATTTTATCTAAGTTATACTTTTCGCCTAGAGTATTAAATAAAAATGAACCCAAATTTCCAAATATTTTAAAATCTATATCATCTCTACTTAATTCATCTATCAATCTATCTAAAGATATTTTATTAGATGATTTTTTATAAATATTATTTGTTAAATATTTTATTATTTCTTTTATATTTCCTTCAAGATATTTTTCATATAATTGCTCAAAATCTCCTTTATAAAATTTTGAAAAATCTCCTTCTTGGGCAATAAAATATAATTCTACATCTACTTTTCCATATCTTTCTTCTATTAATTTTTTTAATTCTAAAGTACTTAATAATAAACCTATTGAATGAGTAGAAACACCTCCATTCCAACGTCTATCTAATAATAAAGCTAATTTTGTCATTTTCAGTTAAAAACTATTATGGAGATTTTATAACCTTTGGTTGCGGTATATTTAAACCACCTCCTTGTAATGGTGAACTAAGATTTGATCTTTTAGGTTGTGTTGGTTGATTTTGAACTGGTTGAGGAATTACTGGTTGATTCTGCTGTTGTTTTAATCCTTGACCTATGTAACTGCCAATCTTTTTGTACATTTCATCAAATATATTATTGTATAATCCTACCTGACCCAATTTATTCAATATTAATGCTACCGCTTCTGGAATTTGTACTTTTGAATACATCGAATATATTGAACTTTCTATAGTAGATAAGAATGTTTCATTTAATGTAGACATTAATCTAGTTGAAGATTCTAATAATGATATATTTGGAGTCTTAGATATTATATATGATCCTGTTAGATTTATTACTCCACTATATGCACCATACAACGCTGAAGCAAATTTATCTATATTTGCCATAATATCTGACTTTGTTACATTCTTTCCAATTGAATTATAATATTGAGATAATGATTCTGCTAATAATTCTCCAGTTATATTTGTAATATTTTGTGCATTCTCTCTTTCTTGTCTAGTAGCATATTCTCTTCTACCAGTAATTGGATCTGGATATCCTAATTTTTTAAGACCTCTTATATATAATGTAGATAATAAATACATATTAGAGAATGCATTGTTTCCAAATATATTTTGTTTATATATATTTACCATATCCGAATATAGTTGTGATGGATTCATATTATCTTTAGTAGAATTAATATTAAATCCTTCAATTGTATATTTTAATGCTTTATTTACTTTTGGGTCTAATTGCATCTCTATTTGTTTTGCAGTAGCTTGTAAAGTATCATTAAGAGAACTTATTATCGCATTGTATACTTGCTGACCTAAACTAGTATCATTACTTAATTGAGCAAATACATTTTTAACAACATCGTCTAACGCCATATTATATATATGTATAAAAAATTTTATAAATCTTTCTCTACCTATATTAACTTACATATAACATTAAAAAAATTTATAAAATTTACTTCTTTAACAATGTACTAAGCGCCTTTACTATTTCATCCATAATTTGTTTTCCTTCACCAGGTTCTATTATTGCAGCAGTTGATGCTTGTGTATTTATACCACAAGATTGTCCCAATTTTTGTTTTGAAGAAACATATACATAAGTTACTCCCTTTTCTTCGCATAATGCTGGTATATGCATTACTATTTCTGGAGGATCTACATCTAATGCAATTGCTACTAATTTAGCCTGTCCTCTATCTATCGCTTTTGTAGTTTCATTTACTCCCTTTCTAATTTTTCCGCTTTGTTTTGCCCTTTCAAATAATTCATATACTTTTGCTTCGTAATTTTGTATAAATGTATTCAATACATCTTCAGGCCATTTTACATATGGAGCTGTCATCATGATATCATCATTTAGATAAAAAATATCTTAAAAAAATGTTTTATAAATCTTTAAAAATTACTTTAGTCTGTATTTTTAGATTCTCCAGCTACAGCAGGTTCAGCAACTACATAAGTAGGACCAACTTTAACAACTTTTACATTACCTTTCCAACCAACACTTACATTCTTTACAAAAGTAGCAACTCCCTTTATCCTAGCAAATCCATCTCCCCTTTGTGTCAAACTCCTTATCTCTACTTCATATACATCTCCAACTTTTATTCCCCTAACAGCCATTAATTAATATTAAAATAACTTATATATAAGTTTATTCTTTTTGTATATTTTTTCCTTTTTCAATTATCATATTTGTCTCATCATATATACTTTCAAGTACTTTTCTATAATCTTCTTTATTTTCAGAAATTTTATCCATAATTTCTTCTAAATCTCTTGTTCTTTTCTCAGAAACAAAATCTCCAAAATTTTTTTCTAAAAAGTTATATACCTCTATTCCCAATTTTGTTGGAATTAAATTATTACTTTTATTTATTACATAGCCCCTCTCCATAACTTTCTTTACTATTATAGCATATGTTGATGGTCTTCCTATATCTTTTTCCTTCATTAAATTAATAATATCTGCCTGAGAATATAATCTAACTTTTGGTACTTTTTTACCTATAGCTTCAACAATCTTTATTCCATTTTGTATTGGTTGTATTTTCATAACATTAATTCTAAATGGAAATATTAAATCCCATCCATGATCTATTACATCCTTTACTCCACTTAATTCAATTTCTTTATTTATTTCTGGTATTTTTATCTTTTCTGTATATTTAATTACAGAAACTGGTTTCATTTGTGACTGAATAAACCTAGTAAATATTAAATCATAAATTATATAATGATATCTTGTCATATTAATATATATATCAATTTCCCCATTTTCTATAGAATTTCTTAACATATCTACATCTAGAGGTCTTGTAGGTCTAATTGCCTCATGTGCTCCTCCTTCTCCCCATGACCTTGCTATAAAATAGTTTTCTCCAAATTTTTGACTTATATAATCTTTTGCAATCGATATACCCAATGGAGATATCCTTGTAGAATCTGTTCTATGATAAGTTATTAATGCAGATTCGAATAATTCTTGTAATATTTGCATTATTCTATCTACACCAATCTTTAATATATTATTTGCATCTTGTAAAATTGTACTGGTAATATATGGAGGTAAAGGTTGAATTTCTTCTTTTTCCTCTTTATAATCAACTATATTTATTTCTTTATCCTTTATATTCTTTATAATTTTATTTATCTCTCTTCTATTTTTTATTTCAGTATCTATATACAATTTCCTATCATTCTCTAATTTTAATTCTAAAATATATGATTTGGACTTATTTCTTTCATCAAACCTATTAATTATCCAACCAAGAACTGGAGTTTGTACTCTTCCAGCAGATAACCAATTTTTATTAAAATATTTTTGAACAATTTGAGATAAACTAAATCCCAACCATCTATCCTCAATTCTTCTAACTACTTGAGATTTTACTAAATTTATATCAATATCTCTTAAATTTTCCAAAGCATTTAATATTGCTGTTTTTGTAACCTCATGAAATTCTGCCCTCTTAATATTTCTATTAAATGGATATAATACTAAATATAAAGAATATGCGATCATTTCACCTTCTGTATCAGGATCTGTCCCAATTATAATTTGATCAACCTCCATAGCCAATTCTTGTAGAGCTTTTATTCTATTTATTGAATCATCAACATTTGTAGAACCACAATATGGACATTTTCCATCTTTATATTCTGTAAATTGACTTCCACAAGATAAACATTTTTTAATTGTATTATAATATGGATAAAATACTCCATCCTTTCTTTCTATACCAAATAAACCAATGTTATCTGTTGTTAATTCTAGAATATGACCTTTTGATGCTGTAATTAGTAAATACATATTTCCTAAAGAAACTTCATAAACCTTCAACCCACCAACATTTCTAATTGATGGTCTTCCAAAAAATGAAGAAATTGTCTTTACTTTATTTGGCGATTCTACAATAAATAAAACAACTTTCATTAATTCTTTTTGTTCCTTATATATTTTTCCTGCTTTTATATCCTTAATTAATTGCCTTTCTTTTTCTATTTCATTTTTTAATTCTTTTATATTTATTTCTGAAAATTCTTTAAAAATATACATTATAATTGAGCCAGAGATACTGAAATAACTTCAGAACTACTCACTCCTTCTATACTATTTATTTGATTTAATAGTTCTTCTTCCTTAAATTCTTGATCTGGATATAAAAATTTAACATTTAAAGAATTTAATCCAAAAGCTATTGGTTGTATTTCATGAGACAAATATTGACCACCAAAATTTTTTATTATCTCCTTTACTTTCTCATTTACTTTTTCTAAATCTACATCAACATCATTTGGAGATATCTTTAATGTTATAACTACATATCTTCCCATTTTATGGTCCAGTATAACCACAAACTGGGCATTTCCATTCCAAACCCCATTTCTTTTCTTTATTACTCCTTATTATTATTCCTTGTCCACAGTTTGGACATGTAAATTTTACTACTGTATCGCTTACTATTAAGTTTTTCAATACATTTGTTTTTTCTAATTCAGTTATATCCATAATAAAATTCATAAGTAAATCATTTTTAAATTTTTTCTAATATAATTAAAAGCAATCTTTTATTATAATTATATAGATAAAATGAATCAACATATGCTAAAGAATACTTTTTAATATAATTTATTATGTTATCTAATATTTTTTTATAGTCATAATTATATAATAAAAGATATAATTTTCCATTATCTTTTAACAATTTGTTTGAATGATAAAATATATATTTATCTTTTATATTTAATTCTGAACTCTTCTTTATCCTAAAGGCAAATATTTTATCAATTGATCCTTCTTTAAATTTTAAATCAAGCCATTCTATATCTAACCTTCTAAAAAATATTATATCATTTACTAAAGCATTTTCAGAATTTCTTTCTATTAATAATAATTTATTTTTATCTTTATTAACACAATATATCTTAATATTAACTTTTTTCTTTATATTCATATATTTTTCAAAATAATCAATATATTCTGAAATTTCCTTTCTCCTCCAAAATATTGGTAATATATTCTTTATATATATACCTTGTTCTATAGAAAAAGATCCATCATCCATTATATTCAATATTTCTTCATTTTTCCCTATATTTGAATAATATATAATTTTATTTACCAATGTTGATTTTAATTTTTCAATTTTTTTCAGTTGATAACCTCTTTCATATAGATTTTTTAATAAAAAATATTTGTATTTATCTTTTTTCTTATATAATATATTATCTATTGTTCTAGAATTAAATAATAAATTCAATCTTTCTTCAAAATCTAAATTTGTATAAATTAAAATTTTATTTTTCTTTTCAAACATATTATAATCAATATTTCTATTTAATATTTTTTCTATTTCTTTAATTGTAATGTTTTCTAAACCCTTTTCAGTTATAAGCAAAGTGTTATAATTATTATTCATAGAATATTATATAAATGGAAAATTACATAATTCCATCAACAATTCAAATATTAATATTTTTAATATTATCATCTGCTTTAATAATATCCACATATACTAGAAAATATATAGAAGATGATATTGAGAAATATTATAAAAAAATGGGAATTATTTCATTTATAATATTAATTTTTCTCATTTATTTCAACTACTATATAATAATATTTATTTTTATTTATCTATTAATTTATAGAAAAAATTATAGAAACTTTATTATTGCATTACAGATTTCCATAATAACATTTTTATCATTATTAAATACTATAAATAGTTATTATGAGTTTTCAATACTTTTACTCTTCATAATATTTTCTTCATTTTCATATAAAAAATAAAATTTTTTATAAAACAAAAAATAAAGAAATATTATGGAATTAAAAGATGCTATAAGAAATAGAAGAAGTATTAGAAAATATTTGGATGAGGATATATCATATGATGATATATTAGAAATATTATCTTTAGGAATATTGGCACCAATAGCTGGGAATATATCGCATTATTATTTTATTATTGTAAAAGATCCTGAAAAAATAAGAAAAATTTCTGAATTAGCGGGTCAAGATTTTATAAAAGATGCAAATACATTAATAGTTATTATATCAGATGATAATAAATTAAAATCATTATATGGAGAAAAGGGTCAAATATTTGCAATACAAGATACTGCAGCAATAGCGGAAAATATACTATTATCAGCTACAGATAAAAATATTGGAACTTGTTGGATAGGATCTTTTGATGAAGAAAGTATAAAGAGTTTATTAGAAATACCAAAAGATAAAAATATACATATTATAATTTCAATGGGATATCCAAATGAAAAACCAAAAGAATCTATTAGACCAAATTTATATGATATAATATTCTTTGAAAAATGGGGAAACAAAGTATATAAACCACAATTTTATCCATTATTTAAAAATATAAAAAATATAACAGATTATTTTAAGAGAGTATTTGAAAAAATATAATCTATATTATTAATTTCTTTTCAACTAAACTTTGTTGTGCTGGTTTTAATTTTGGTAATAATACTTCAATCATTTCATCTATAAATTTTGCCAATGCTGGTGCATACAACCAAACAGCAACATCCATTGAAGATGGAACCTCTTTTTCATCAAATAACATCATTAATATTTCTTCAGAATCAATTGTAACAATTCTTCCCCTATAATCTCCAGCATCATATATTTCAACTACATTCATTAACTCTTGAACATATTTTGCATTTCCTTCATCTATTGGTGTTATAATTCTAACTGGTATTTGTCTTTCCCTTAATTCATAAAATATTGGCTTTAATGCAATTGCATCTCTAACAAATGTCAATTGAGTTGTAACAATATTTACATGTTTTTGAGCTTCTTTTAACATTGATTCTAAATGGCTTATTATATTTTGTTGCCCTCTTATTGCTCCAGATTTTTCAGAAACATCTATTGATCCGGCACCAGATTTATGCAATGCATCTAATTCTTTTATTAAATCAGAAGTTTTTACTTTTTCCAATTCATTAATTCTTCTTGTCATTGATTCTTCATATCTTCTTTTTACTCTTTCAACAACTTCTGTTGGTGGAACAGCAAGATATTTTATTGGTTTACCAAGTTTCATGATTACAAATCCTTTCTTTTCTAATGATTCTAAAACATCATATGCTCTTGACCTTGGTATATCCGCAATATCTGCCAATTCTCCAGCAGTTGCAACACCCTTCATTAATAAGGCCAACCATATTCTGGCTTCATAAGTATTCAAATTAAAAGATGACTTTATCTTCTCTACCAACTCCTCACTTATAACCATAAATTATTTATATAATATAAAACTTAAAAAGAGAATTATCTTTTTTGGCTTTTATATAGTTCTATCAACCTATCAATGGTATCAGCATCCTCAACAGATTTATCGGGTCTAAGTCTAATAAACCTGGGAAACCTTAATGCATAACCAGAAGAATATTTTGGACTTTTTTCTATTTCATCATACAATACTTCTATTACAATTTTCGGTTTAACTTTTACATATTTTCCATTCTGTTCTTCTATATAATCCCTTAACATTTCTGTCATTTCTTCAAATGTTACATCATCTGGACTTTCCTTTTTCTCTTTAAATCCACTTCCAACTTCCCCAACTTCTAATAATTTTCCTGTTTTTTCATCTCTAACAGCAACCACAAAGGATGTTAACCATCCACTTCTCTTTCCTTCCCCCCATTCAGCACCAACTATTACAACATCTAAAGATTCTTTTACTGGTTTTAATTTGACCATATAACCAACCCTTCTCCCAGGATGATATGGTGCATCTAATTTTTTAAACATAACACCCTCTAGACCATTACTAATTGCCTCTTCAAAAAATCTTTGAGCTTCTTCATCAGAAGATGTTATTATACTTTCTGATAATGATATTTTATTTATATCTTGCTTTACTATTGATTCCAATATCTTTCTTCTTTCTTTAAATGGTGTATTTATTAAAGATTTTCCATCATAATAAATTATATCAAAAATTCTAACAACAACAGGTATTTCTTTAACCATCTTTTCTATATCATATTTTCTTCTAATTCTTCTAGAAATCCTCTGAAATGGTAAATATTTTTTATTTTCTTTATCATATCCAACAATTTCTCCCTCTACTAAAAAATCTTTATCATTTGGAAAACATTCTTTAATATATTCTATTACATCTGGAAATTGCTTTGTTACATTTTCCAATCTTCTAGTCCATAAAGATATTTGATCTCCTTTTTTATGTATTTGAACCCTAAATCCATCATATTTATATTCAACTTGTGCAGGTCTTCCAACAACATCTAAAGCCTCTTTAGCACTCTCTGCCTTTATTGCTAACATTACTCTAATTGGATTTCCTAATATTGGTTCTAATTTAAATACAATATCTTTTCCCTTTTCTAAAATTTGTTTTACTAATTCACCAAAATCATTCAAAATTGAATAAGCAATTTCTACATTTTCTGATGGTAAACCAAAGGCCATAGCTATAGAATCTATTATAATCCCCTCCCCAACCCCTATTTTCAAATCTTCTAATGTTAATCTTGCAATATATTTTGCTTCTATTGGTGATGATGAAATAAATAAATTGGCCAGATATTTAATCTTTTTATCTTGTGTTCCTTCTCCTTCCAATTCTCCTATAGTTCTAAAAGTATTATATACATCTTTTACGGTTAATTTCTTTGTAAATATTGATTTTTGTTTTCTTTCAGCTACTAATTTTTCTGCAACTACCCCAAGATCTCCTGTTTTTACAAATAAACTTTCAATATAATCTTTATCATAACCTGTAGCCAAGGACAAAGCTCTAATAGTAAATTTTTCAGCTATCCCTATATCTTTATCTTCCCATGGATAAAAAATCATTCCTTGTAATAACATAAAGGTCTCCTTTAAAGAATCTTTATCTATTTCTTTAATAAATCTTGCCAATATTTCTGTTTTTTGATTTTTTTCAGAAACAGATTCTAATTTCCTAAATACCTCAGCAAGCTTCGCAAACTCCATAAAAAATATATAAAATTAAATTAAAAAAGTCTATTGTAGTACATCAATACCTAGATTTACATCCTTCCTTACTTTTGTTAATTCTCCAGATTCCCACTCTTCCTTCCATTTTCCTAATATATATGGACTCTTGACTCCGGATATAATTACTGTAACTTTTATCTTTCCTTTCATTTCCTCAGATTGCCTTGCACCCATTATTGTTAATGAATCTTCTCCTAGATGTTTCTTTATATATTCCATTGCTTCATTTATTTCATTTAATGTCATATCTGGTCCTCCTTCAACATGTACTAAAGCACCAGATGCACCATTATAATCAACATCTAATAATGGTAATTCTAATGCTCTCTTTGCAGCAGTTACTGCTCTCTTTTCATCATCTGCAATTCCAATACCTACTATTGAAGCTCCACCTACACCTAATACTGTTTTTACATCTGCGAAATCTAAGTTAATATATGAAGCTTTATCAAATGTTTCTACTAAACCTTTTATCATTTGTCCTATTAAGTTATTTGCATATCCAAATGCTTGTGTGAATGGTAAATTACCAGCATATTGTAATATTTTGTTGTTATCAATTAATATAACGTTATCTGCATATTTTCTTAATTGCGCTAAAGCTTCTTCAGCTTTTTCTCTTCTTACTAGACCTTCATTATAGAAAGGTAATGTTGCAACTGCTACTACAAGTGGTACCCCAGCTTCTTTTGCTATTTGTGCAACAACTGGCGCTCCTCCTGAACCAGTTCCCCCACCTAGACCTAATAATATCCAAACCATATCTGCACCTTCTAATAATTTTCTTATATCTGATTGAGAAGCTCTTGCAGCTTCCATTCCTTTTGATGGTAATCCTCCGGCACCCAATCCCCTTGTAACTTCCTTACCTAATAGAATCTTTTTATGAGCTTTAACTATCTTTAAATGAGCATAATCTGTATTTGCCGCAATTACTTCTGCACCTTTTATATTCATTCTATATAACCAATCTGCCATGTTACTTCCAGCCCCACCTACACCTACTATTTTTATTGTTGGCAACAATTTAAACTCCTCTCCCGGCGATACTCCTATTATTTCATCTTCCATTTTATTATTAATCTCTGCCATTTATAGTTATGGAATTTCATATATTAAAAATATTTCTATAAAAAAATAGTATTTTTTGAATATTCTAGTGAATCTTTGCAAATTTAAGATGGTTTTTAACATAAAATACTAACTTATATAAATTATATAGATATCCAACAAATTTTTTTGAATAATTAAAAAATCATGTTAAGATAATCATTAATAGATAAACTTTTAAATATTTTATAAATTATTATCATTAAATAACTTATAAGATAATCAAAAAATATAAAATTTATAAAAATTATTATAACTATTATTATCATGAAGTCAGAATCTATCCTACCAATGTTTATATTACCAGCATTAATTATAGCAGCATCAATAGTAGCTACCACACAATATTTATCAACAGATATTATTCATATGGATTCAAATATTATAGCATATGCAGACTGCGCACAAAATATGATGAATTATGCATTTATTGGACAAGTTTATAATTTCACCCAATGTTATTTGAATAGTATAAATCAAACATATGTAGATTGCTATTATAATTCAACAAACATTATATGTAATATAAATGGTACAAATTATATTTATCCATTGAAATAATTTTTGTTAAATATTTTCTTTTATAATAAAAGTTAAAATATTTTTTTACATAAAATCTTTTATGAAATATGCAAAGATAAAAACAAAAGATAATAAAGTATTTGAGGGTTATTTAGTAAATGAAACATCAGAATTTATAATAATAAAATTAAAAAATGGTTATAACATTGGGATAAGAAATGATGATATTTTGGAATTAAATAAGGAAGAAATAGAATCAAAATATGAAAATATAGAATATAAAAAGTTAGAAAGTAAAAATAATAAAATATCAATATTAGCCACTGGTGGTACAATATTATCAAAAATAGATTATAGAACTGGAGGAGTCCATATGTTAACTAAACCTGAAGAATTAATAGCTCTTGTACCAGATCTATTAGATTATGTTGAAATCAAAAATATAGAAATTCCATTTTCAATTGCTTCTGAAGATATGATACCAGATAATTGGATAGAAATTGGAAAAATATTAGTAAGATTACTAAATGATGATGTAAATGGAGTAACAATATTACATGGAACTGATACAATGCACTATACATCAGCAGCATTATCTTTTATTATAAAAAATTTAAACAAGCCAGTTTCAATTACAGGATCTCAGAGGTCTTCAGATAGACCATCCTCAGACGCATTTTTTAATTTATTATCTTCTGCAGTATATGATAATTCTGATATAGCAGAAATAGCAATTGTAATGCATGGAAGTAGTTCTGATATTTTTGCATATGCACATAGGGGAACTAAGGTTAGAAAAATGCATACTGAAAGAAGGGATGCATTTCAATCAATAAATTCTTTACCATTGGCAAAAATATTTCCATATAATAAAAAGATAGAGATAATTGATAATAATTATAGAAAAAGGAATAATAATAATCCTTATTTGGATGATAAAATATGTAAAAAAGTTGCATTAATAAAAACATATCCAGGTTCAGATCCGGATATAATAAAATATTATGTAGATAAAAATTATAAGGGAATTGTAATAGAAGGAACAGGTTTTGGACATGTACCAACAAATCCAACAGATAAAAAATACTCATGGATTGAAAATATAAAATATGGAATAGAAAAAGGTACAATATTTGTTATGACATCTCAAACAATATTTGGAAGAACAAATCCATTTGTATATAGTAATGCAAGATTATTATATAATTTAGGAGTTATATATGCAGAAGATATGCATCCAGAGACTGCATATGTAAAATTAATGTATGTTTTAGGACATACAGAAAATTATGATGAAGTTAAAAAAATGTTCCTAACAAACATTGCTGGAGAAATAAGTGAAAAAAGTTCTTATGAATTTTTTAATAAAGAATAATTTTTTAATGTACAAAGGATCCTTCTTTTATATCTCTATCAACAGTTAATAATGATAAATTACCACTTCCATCCTCTGCAGCTAAAAGCATTCCCTGAGATTCTATTCCTCTAAAAATTTTTGGTTGTAAATTATAAACAATTATTATTTTTTTATTTAATAATTCTTCCTTTTTATACCATTGTTTTATTCCAGATACAATTTGTCTTACTTCATTTCCCAAATCAACTTTTAATATATATAATCTATCAGCATTTGGATGGTCTTGTACATCTATAATCTTTCCAACAACCAATTTTACTTTTGAAAATTCATCTATTGTTATATAATCCATTTTAAAATTTTTTATATAAATTTTATAAATGGATCCTGTGAGAGATTTAAAGATAAATAAAGATATGAAAATAAGAGATTTAATTGAACAATTTAAATATGTAGGAGGATTTCAAGCACAAGAATTGTATAGAGGATATGAAATATTAAAAGAAATGTTAAATGATAAGAATACAATTAAAGTATTAAGTTTTCCTGCAGATATTATTGCAACTGGAATAAGGGGCATAATTAAGGATATTATTAAAAATAAATTATTTGACATAGTTATTACAACAACAGGAACATTAGATCATGATATTGCAAGATTAACAAAGGATTATTATCTAGGATATTTTGATTCTGACGATATAAAATTAAGGGAAGAAGGAATATTAAGATTAGGAAATATTTATATACCGGAAGAAAATTATGGTATAGCAATTGAAAATACTTTAAGACCAATTTTAGATGATATATTTAAAGAATTAAAGAATAAAAATAAGAATTTAATATCCACTCACGAATTAATATTTGAAATAGGAAAAAGATTAGAAAAATTTGATAAAAAGGAAGAAAGTATAATATATTGGTCATATAAAAATAATATACCAATAATTGTACCCGGAATTACAGATGGTGCAGTTGGAACACAGATATTAATGAAAGAATATGATTATCCAGAAATACAGGTATCTGTATGGGAAGATGAAAAATTTTTGGCATCAAAATTCTTTGGAGAAAAAAAGGTAGGAGCATTGATTTTGGGAGGAGGAATATCAAAACATCATACAATATGGTGGGCTCAATTCTCTGGAGGATTAGAATATGCAGTATATATTAGCTCTGCAAATGAATTGGATGGAAGTTTATCTGGAGCGAAAACAAAGGAAGCAATAACATGGAAAAAAATTAGAAAAAATGCAAAACATGTAAATATATGGGGCGATATAACAATTATATTGCCAATAATTATATCTGAATTTTTATAATCTGAATACCCTCTTTTCATCATCTTTCAGTCGACATCGATTTCTTCATATATATTTTTATAATTTCAAAAAGTATATAATTATTATCGCACCTCCTAATCGATGAGGGATTCCGAGTATGAAGCTGGTGATACCGCGGTTAGAGAAAAAAAGCTCTTATTTTTCCTCTTTGCCAATCATATAATATAATCTTTGAAACCCTCTTTATCCAATCAGAATCTTTCTTTATATTATATTTTTCCCTTAATTTAATAAATAAATCTCTTATATTTTCTATATTTATATTATAATATTCTTCAAATGGTTTTTTACCTATCTTTTTATATAAATATAAAACTGCCTTTTCTGGATATTCTAATTTATCTATATCATATGCTCCCAAAATCGATAATAAATATTTATTTTTTGTTTCAACAATACCAGGAGAATCTATTAAATAATATTTTCTAGATAATTTAATTATTTGTAAATGCTTTGTAAATCCTGGTTTTGGAGAAGTACCAGCACTTCTTCTTCCAACTAAAATATTTATTATTGAAGATTTTCCAGTATTTGGATATCCAAATACTCCAATATATGCCTTTTTATATTTCCTTCCAACTTTTTTTATTGCCTCTCTTAATTTTCTACTTCCTTTTCTATATATTGCAGACATATATACGGTTATATATTCTTTACTAAATTCTTCTACTATTTTCTTTAAAAAATCTTCACTTACCAAATCAGATTTATTTAAAACTAATATTAAGTCCTTATTTTTATCTTTTATATATTTTTCTATATATTTTATTCTACATAATTTTGGAAACCTTGCATCTAATATTTCAAGCAATATATTAGATTTATTTATTAATTCTTTTATCTTAGTATCCATAATTAAAATATTTTGGAAATATAAAATAATATATTTTTTTAAAAATTGTTGATATAAATTTATAAATTAATTTAAACAATAATAATATATGGCAGCTAGACAAAGAAAAACATTAAAAGAACTTTTATTGGAATTATTAAAAACTCCAAAAACCATTGATGAATTAATAAAAGCGGTAAAATCTAAAAGACCAAGAACAAGGGTTAGGGTTATAAAAGCATTAGTATCAAGATTATTAAGAGAAGGATCAATAAAGAAAGTAGGAGATAAATTACAAGCATAAAAATTTAGAGTTTTTATTTATTTTAAATTTTTAAAAATTAGGGTAATAATTGCTTTTCCTCTAATATATTTGATAATCATTTTAAATCTAATTCTTCTAACTTTTTTCCTCTTCCTCTAATTATTTTTCTTAATATATTATCTAAAGACAGGTTTTCATACTTAAAAAATATTTAATATTTTAAATTATATTTGATAAAATAATAGAGTTGTTTTTATAAAGGTTGAAAAAATAATAGAGTTATTATGACATATATAAATAGAGAAATAGAAGAGAAAATAAATAAACTTATTGAAAGAAAAGAAATAATTGGAATAAGAGGACCTAGACAAGCTGGGAAAACAACATTATTAAAGAATATTTATGAAAAAATCAATGAAAATAAAGTATACATTGATATGTATATAGATGAATATAGAAAAAATTTTGAAGAAAATTATATAGATTTTATTAAAAGATATAAAGATGAAAAGAAATTGTTTCTTTTTTTAGATGAGATTCAAAAATTAAAGGATGGTGGAAAAATATTAAAAATAATATATGATAATTTTAATGATATTAAAATTTTTATATCTGGATCTTCTACATTAGAAATTAATACAAAAATACTTCCAGATTTAGTTGGAAGATTAATATTATTTACTTTATATCCTTTTAATTTCTATGAATTTTTATTATCAAAAGATAAAGGACTTGCAAATTTAGTAAAAGAAAAAAGAGAGTCTTTAAGAGGATTTTTAGAAAATGATAATGAAATTAAAAAACCATCTTTTAATGAAGAAATAGTAAAATATCTAAAAGAATATTTAATATATGGAGGATATCCGGAAGTTGCTATAGCAAAAGATTTTGAAGAAAAGAAGATATTATTAAAAAATTTGTATAATTTATATATTGAAAAAGATATTGTAAATTTCTTTCATATCTATGATTCTTCAAAATTTATAGATCTTACTAAATATTTATCCTTTATAATAGGAAATATTCTAGATATTTCTTCAATTTCTAAAGAATTAAAAATAAGTTATAGAAAAGTTGAGAATTATATAACAATACTAAAGCATACATATATAATAGATTTAATTGGACCTTTTCATAAGAATATTGTAACAGAATTAAAGAAAGCTAAAAAGATATATTTTATAGATTTGGGTTTAAGAAATTCTGTTATAGATAACTTTTTAGAATATGATAAAAGAACAGATAAAGGACAATTATTAGAAAACTTTGTTTATATTGAATTGTTAAAAAATTTTTCAGATTGGAAAATAAATTATTGGAGGACAACTGGAAAAGCGGAAATAGATTTTATTTTAACAAAAGAAGATAAAGTTATTCCAATAGAAGTAAAAACATCTAGGAGAATTAATAAAGGTTTTTATACATTTATTAAAAGATATAAACCAGAGAAAGGATTAATAATAACTCTAGATGAATTTGAAGTAAGAGATATTTATAATACAAAAGTATATATTATTCCGGCATATTATATATAAACTTAAAGAATATTTAGAATTTATTGGGCCCGTAGTCTAGTCGTAGGATGTCGGCCTGGCTAGCCGGAGATCCCGGGTTCAAATCCCGGCGGGTCCATTATTTTCCAAACCTTCTTTTCCTTTTCTTATACTATTCAATTCCATTTATAAAATCTTCTTTTGTAATCTCTAGCCAATATTTTCTATAAAATATAATTTAGAATGTGCAGATTTTCATTATTCTTTCTCTTAAAATATTTACTTAATATGATTACAAAGTTTAATAATATTAACCTCATTAAGAATATATATTGCACCCGTCGTCTAGTGGCAGGATGCGGGCCTTCCAAGCCCGCGGCCCGGGTTCAAATCCCGGCGGGTGCATAATTTATTTTTAATAGTATATCTATATCTAAATACTTACTTTGTATCATTAATTTATTAATTATAAAAGTTTACATAAAATTATGGATATTATTATAGGGAGATCATTGGATGATTTAGAAAAATATGGATTGAAAGGTTCAATTTTCATAGGTAAAGAATATATAAAAATGGAAAATGCCTTATCTTTAGCAAATACAGTTTATTTAGATGTAAATCTCCCACATTTAATATTAATTGCTGGAAAAAGAGGACAAGGAAAAAGTTACACATTAGCTTCAATATTTGAAAGTTTATCAGATCTTGAAAAAGATTTATTAAATAACTTCTCAGGATTGATATTTGATACAATGGGAATATTTTGGACAATGAAATTTCCAAATTATAGAGATGCTGAATTATTGGAAAAATGGGGTTTAAAACCAAAATCTATAAAAAATTGTAGAATATTAGTTCCTAAAGGTTTATTAGATGAATATAGAAATATAAACATTCCTATAGATGATGTTTTTCAATTAAATCCTGCAGATCTATCAGGAATTGAATGGGTTTTAACATTTAATTTAGATCCAACATCAAATATTGCATTATATATACAAAAAATTATAAAAAGAATGAAAGAAAATAATAATGGATATTCTATACAGGATATAATAAGTTATACAGAAAAATTAGATATAGATAGTAATATGAAAAATGCTATAACTACATACTTTGAAAGTGCAGATAGTTGGGGATTATTTTCTGAAAAAGCCGAAAGTATAAGAAATTTAACAAAGCCAGGTTATATAAATATATTAGATATATCTTTATATACTGCAATAACTGGTGGATGGTCAATAAAAAACTTAGTAATTGGATTAATATCTAAAAAAATATTTTACCAAAGATTAATATATAGAAAGGTAGAAGAATTAGAAGAAATATATATTTCAAAAGAATTAGGTACAAGAGAATTTCCATTAATATGGATTGCAATTGATGAAGCGCATGAAGCACTTCCAAACGATTCAATTACACCAGCAACAGAACCATTAATACAGATAATAAGAGAAGGAAGGCAACCTGGTATAACATTAGTATTAGCAACTCAGCAACCTGGTAAAATGCATACAGATGTAATTACTCAAAGTGATATAGTTATATCGCATAGGGTAACTGCAGAAAGAGATTTGAAATCTTTAAATGAAATAATGAAAAACTTTACTGCACAGGATATTGATATATATATGAATGAAAATTTACCAAAGAAAAAAGGTGCTGCTTTAATTTTGGATGATAAATCTGAAAGAATATATCCTGTTCAAATGAAACCTAGAGTTTCTTGGCACGGGGGTGCAGACCCAACTTTAATTAGAAAGAGATTATGGCTAGAGGGATAGTAAAAGAAATAGAAGGTATAATTGCAATAGTAATTTTTATTTCATTTTTAACATTCTATTTAGCAATTTATAGAGGATATATAATAAACAATATTAATAACTATAATCAAATAAATTATTATAGTACTTATATAAATAATATATTGAATTCAATTGAAAATAAATATTATTTATTATCATTAAATGTTTCAATACCATTATCTATGTATTATCAATGTTTATCAAATTCTTCAATATATTATAATTTAAATAATGAAAATGCATATAATGATTTTTGTACATCATTTCCAATATATTATCCACTAAATATATCGTTTTTAACAAATTATTCTGGAGTACTAAATAATACAAATAATACATATCTAGATCCAAATGTTGGAATATTTTTTTATGCAAATTTTACAAGTTTTAATATAAACAATAATCAACCTCTATATGTTTTGATAAATATTTCAAACCCTTCAAGCCAAAATTTAACTAATTATCCCGTATTTATAACCTCCACTGATATTTTTTATTGGTTACAAAATGGTCATAATCTATCCGTAAAGGATTTGAATGGAAATAATTATTATTTTTGTTATTTAAACAATAATTTAAATTGCAATAGTTTTAATAATAATGCCTATGGGGTTTGGGTTGACTTAAATATATCTCCAAATAGTTATGTAATATTAAATATTTCTCCAATAAATGGAATAAATAGTTATTCAGTTGATGGAAAAGAAATATTTCCAGTATATGATAATTTTAGTTATCAAAATTATCAACAGTTTAGTCAATATTGGATAAATAATACTCCTATAAATATTTTATATATGAATCCAGGAGATGATATTTACAGTACACAGTATAATAACTTTATAATTACTTATAATAGTAGCATTCCAAGAGGCAATTATTTAATATTATTTAATATTCAAAATGAGAGTCTTTTTTATAATGCTTATATACAATTAGGAGATAATTGTAATATAAGTTTATCATCTTCTGGAAATCCAAATTCTTTATATGTTTATTATTGTTATAATGACAAGAATGATAATTTACAAATATCTGGTCAAAATATTTATGCTTATTATATAAATTTAATTCCCTATAATGTAATACCAAATATAAAAATAATTTATCAACCAAATTTTACTTATAATTATAAATTTATCATAGGTCCGAATTTAACTTATGATTTTTCTCAATATAGTGATTTAAGAAAAGGCTATATAAATTTATCAGGCTTTCTATCCGACTATGCAATATATAACAATAATTTAGCATATTTTTCTTATCTAATAGATAACTATGGTAATAACTTTTATTCTATTCCAACAACTCTTTTAAATGTATGTTCTTCATATTTGACAATCGGATTTTCTTTCTATACTTCTGAATATGAGCCTTATAATTTAACTCCCTATGTTTATAATGATTCACTAGCTTTATTATATTTATATAATTATACAAATCTATCTACAAAGGATATAATATTTTCTAACACTTATTGGTATATATTCAATACAGAAAAATATTATAATTCAAATAATATGATATTTTGGAATACTTCACAATCTATTTATGGTTTTATTTTAAACTCAACAAATATTTATAACAAAATATTCAATCTGAACAATTTACTTAATGACTATCCTTATCTTTATTATGAATATGAGAATGGCATAATATTAAGAAGATATTTTACAATTACAAATTCTTTTTGTTTAGGATATTCAGGATATTTAGATCCAATATTATATACAAATTATAATCCTGTAATAAACATTTCTTATATTTCCTCATTTGGTAATTATAACAATCTTTATTTCTTAAATGCAACATTAGATAATAACTATAATTATCAAAATTACTACTTCTATCTATACTCAAATCCAAATTTAGATGAGCAAACCGCATTATATTTAGCATTTTCTACTCAAATTCCATATATTGAAATAAATTATATCAAACCAATAAATGCAATAAATTTAAATAATTTAATTAATTTATCTGAAAATTATCAAAATGCATATTTTTATTTTAATAATTTAAATATAACAATATTTAATGGGACAATATATCAAGGAAATATTGTAAATAATTATAAATATTCAGAAAGCTTCAATGTATATGTTTTAAATACAACAATGGTAAATACATTATATAAAGATCAATTAACAATATATATAAAATGAGAAGTTGGATAATTTTAGTAGAACTAGCATTTTCAATAATATTATTAACATTTTTCTTTTTATATACTTATTATAGTAAATCTAACAATTATAATATTTATACTTTTGATCCAAATAATTTAATTTATCTAAACTCTTCATGTAATAATAATTTATATATATATGAAATAATAAACCTAACAAACAATAATATTACAATATGTTATTTTGGAAAACAAGTAAATTCAACATATATAGAAAATTATGAACCAATATTTGAATATTTATATGCAGGCCAAAATTATTTTAATCCATATATATTAATTATATTTGGATGAAGTCTCAATATATATTATTAGCAACAATTGCAATTATTATTATTTTATCTTTTATTACATATTATAATATTTCTCCAATAAAGAATATTAATCCAAATTTAATAGGAGAGAATTTTAAAAACCAAATAATATACATATATCAAAATTTTGGATATAATTATATATCAAATTATACATTATATTTTGAAAATTATACGAAGGAAATTAACTATAATTTTTCTTTCATTTGTATATCTTCGTATAATTTATCAATTCCAGAATGTAATGGAAATAATATAAATTGTTGTTATTATTTCAATGGATATTTTTTTGTAAATCAAAGTATATTAAAATATTGTAATGAAAACTTTATTTTATATAATCCACCAAATTGGATTTGTTTTTGTTATAATGTAAATAATTCTAATAGTTATTATATTAATTTCTTTTGTGTCTAACATAAACTAATATATAAACCAGATTCATTCTTATTTAATAATAGACATAAATTATTTGTAATTGTAAGATTAGAACTATTTAATATATTAAATGGGATTGTATTAATAGTAAAATTGTATTGATAATTATATGGAGATAATTGAGTTATATTTAAATTTATATATGGAGGAATTTGTAAAGAATAATTTACAGTAGAATAATATATACACATTATTTCTCCTGGATAAATATATATGATTGTTTTTGATGGTAAATTATCATAAACTTTATAATTACATGAATAACAAGATCCAATTGTCTCTATTTGATAATTTAAATTTGTCAATAAATTTACAATATATTTTAAGTTTAATTCATCCTGTTGGTTTTGAACTGTTAAATGAACAAAATATAATACAAAAGATAATATAGAAAGGGCAAATGCAGTATATATTAAAAATTCAATCCATAAACTTACACCCCTCATGAAACAGATTTTATATAATCAATTAAATTCTTATTTTCATTATTTAATTCTTTATATATTTCATTAGCTAATTTATCTAATAAACTTCTTCCATTATTTGTTACAACTCTTCCTTTTTTCTTTCCTTCATTTACTTTCATAACCAATCCTGCATTTTCCAATTGATGTAATATCTCTCTTATTAATTTTCCATATCCTTTTACAACTTTTCCAGGTTCCATTCCTCTTTTTCTCAATCCAGAATATTTTCTTCTTAATCTAGAAACACCAATTGGTCCATATAAATATACTTTCCTTAAAATTGATGCTGCTCTATAATACCACCATCCAGGTCCTCCATTATAATCTACATCCGCTGGAAAATCTGGATTCCTTTCTTTATCTGGCCCTGTTTTAATAAAAAATGCCCAGCTTGGTGGTTTTATTATATCTTTATAATTTTCGAATAAATATTTAGCTAATCTTTCTACAAGCATTTGACCATTTACATCTCTTACAGATACCATAATATGCAATATTTATAAAACATTTTTAAAATATATGTAAATTATGAGTCATACTAAATTATTGGGTCCTGTTGCAAGATTTGGTTCTAGATATGGAAAAGGTATAAGGGAAAATTTAGTTGAGATTGAAAAGAAATATAGAAATAAAAAATTAAAATGTCCTTTTTGTAATAATATATCAGTAAAGAGATTATCTTATGGAATATGGTATTGTACACATTGTGGCAAAAAATTTGCTGGAAAAGCTTATAGTATACAATGACCCAATATATTTGTATAAACTGTAAAAGAATAATAGATGGAGAAACTGCATTAAAAAAGGTTAAATGTATATATTGTGGATCAAAAATATTAGTAAAATTAAGACCAAATACAATTAAAAAAATAAAAGCTGTATGAAAATAACAATTAATATTGAAGATAAAGATTTAATAGATATATTAAAATTTTTAGAATCTCAAGAAGGAATAAAAATTGAAAATAATAGTATAATAATTGATAAAAAAGATATATCAAAGGCAAGGGCTCAAATGAATTTAATATTTAGATTATTAAAGATATATGATAATCTTAACAGATTCTTGTCCAGTTTGTAATTCGAAGGATATTGAAATAAAGACAGTTGAATATGATTTTCCAGAGATAGGTAAGTCATTACTTTATATATTTAAATGTAATTCTTGCAATTATAAAACATTTGAAATAATACCATTAGAAGATAGAGGTTATATAAGAATAGAATATAAAATAGATAATATAGAAAAGGCAAGAAAATTATTTTTAAGATCTCCTTATGCAAAAATAATATTAAAAGAAATTGAAATAGAGATAACTCCTGGCATTGAATCAAAATTTGAGATTAGAGCAATAGATGATTTTTTAATAAATATAAAAAACAATTTAGAAAGCTTTAAGATATTATATTCTGATGATAAAGAAAAATATAATAAAATAATAGAAAAAATAAATTATATAGAAGATGTATTAAATAATAAAAAGGAATTAACTATAATAATAGAAGATGAAAAAGGATTATCAAAAATATATTAAGGTTGCTGATCCTCTTGTTTTACTTCTTCAACTGCAGACATTTGATGTCCTCTCCATATTCTTACATATGGTGGTGTAGCAATAATCCAATCTTTACTTACAGCAGCTATATCTCCACCAATTGCATCTACAACAGACTTAATTCTAGATACAACTCTTTTTACTTCTACAAGATCTTTATTAGCATTTAATCCAGATATATCAACAAATACTATATAATTTCTTTCCCTTAATGAATCTACAACTGCTTTAACTTCTGATGGATCCTTTATCCTAAATACTCTAACATAAATTTTTACCTCCTCAGCTTTCTGAGTAGGTATTACTTCTACATACTGATCAGAAGTTTCTTTCTTCTTTGACTTAAATATGTTTCCTAAAGATACCATATAAATATATATTTCTCTACCATTTTTATGCCTTTGGTTAATATTTTTGATTATCTTTTATGATATTATTTATTTAGATTGTAGATTAGATCTTTTTAATAAATCATTTAATTCTTTTGTTAGAGAATTTAACTTTTCTTTATATATTTCAGATTGTTTTTTTAACTTTTCTGCTTCAACCTTTAATATTTCTTTATCCTCATTTAACTTATTTATTAATTCTTTTTTATCCTTTTCTATTAATACATTTCCTATCATAAAATAAACTTTTTTATTATCTGGTAAATTTGATAATTCTTTTAATGCATTCTCTGTTTCAGCTAAATCTTGTAAAACTTTTTGTCTTTTGTTTTCTATTAATAAATATGCTTGTCTTAAATTTTCAAACTCTTCATACTTTGATGTTATTTCCTCCTCACTAACCATTTTTATATATTATAAAAATTCATTTAAAAATTATTTGTGCATATATATTAAGTAATCCTTTTCCCTCTTAAAGAATCCATACCTTATTCCATGAATTACTTCCCCATCTTTTGTTAACTCCAATACATATTTTTCTGCAATTGCATTTATTATACCATCTTTTTCCCATACTTTTATATTAATCTTATATTCTTCAGGTACCCATTGGACAATTTTTGCATTCAATTTTCTTGCATCTTCTATACTATCTGATAAATATCTAGCAATAATATAATCATCCCTTTTATCTAATATTTCAATATTAAATCCTTCAAATAATCTTAAATATTTATTATTTATATCATTTATATCTATATAAATTATATTAGATTTTATTATAAATTCTCTATATCCCAAATCTACTTCTGGATGATTTTTAACTTTTATTATTTTATTTAATGGTAGATCATTTATTATAACTTTTATGGGATTTCTTATTATAAAAAATCTCTTAGCCTTTTTATCATATATTTCTCTATTATATGTATATATTTTATTCCAATCAATAACTACATCTACAGGATTTGGACCTATTTCTAAAATATATTTTCTTATTGCCTCTCTATCAATTCCCCTTCTTCTCAATCCTCTTAATGTTGGTAAAAATGGATCATCCCATCCAGATATTTTTCCTTCTTTTATTAATTTCCTTATTTCAGATTTATGCAATGGTAGATCTTTTACTAATAGAGCTCCATAATTTATTATTGTTGGAAATTCCCAACCAAAATATTCATAAATATATTTTTGTTTATATGAATTTACTTCATGTTCTTTCATTCTCAAAACATGTGTTATTCCCATTAAATGATCATCTATAGATACAGAAAAATTATATGTTGGCCATAACCAATATCTTTCTACATAATTTTTTCCATATTTTTTTAATAAATATGGATGTGGATTTTTGTTTGGATCAACAATTCTAAATGCAATCCAGTCCCTTACAGATGGATTTGGATGATTTAGATCAGTTTTAATTCTTATTACTGCTTTTTCTTCTTCATAATATCCATTTAACATTTTTTCAAATTGTTCTAAATGCCATTCTGGCTCTTTCAATCTATATTCTGTAGGAATTCCATCTGCTCTATACTTTGATATTATTTCCTTTGGAGAAAGATCAACATATGCAAATCCTTTTTCAATTAATTCTTTTATATATTTATAATATATATCCAATCTTTCGGATTGTATATAAAATTCATCTACCTTATCATTTATTAACCATTCAACATCCTCTTTTATTGATTCATATACATCCGGATCTGGCTTTTTAACCTTTGGATCTGTATCTTCAATCCTTAATATAAATTTTCCCTTATACATTTTTGCATATTCATAGTTCAATATAATTGCTCTTGCATGACCTATATGTAAATATCCTGAAGGATTTGGAGCAAATCTTGTCTTAACTTTACCTTCTATTGCATTCTCTAATTCTGGTAATCCTTTTCTTTCCTCTTTTTTCTTTTCTTCCAATAATTCTGGATATTCTTTTAATAATATATTATAAGCTTCTTCTCTAGATATATTAGCCAAATTATTTATTTCTTCTTTAACTTTTGGGATTATTTCTTTTATGTTTTTCTTTAAATCAGGATTTTCATATACTATTTTTGATACAACAGAATTCAAATCTACATTTCCATACTTATATTTATTATATAATATCCATTTTTTTATTAATTTATTTATATCCATCTTATAATACTCTTATTGCCCACTTACCCTCTTTTAAATTTAATTTTTTAGAAAATTCAGAATTTTCTTGATTTACAATTATAATAAATCCGGAATAATCTTCAGATAAATCTGTAGAACCACAATATGGACATCTATCTACATCTTTATCAATTATTGCCTTACAGTTTCTACATACTTTTCTTTTTGGTTTTCTATATGCCATTATTTACTAGATTTTTTCTTTTGTTCAAGCCATTCCAATTTTCCCAATCCTGGTTGTTTCATTGTCATTGCAATTCTTACATTAGATACTCCTTTATAACTTACTGTAACTATTCTTGCTTTTACCATATCATTTACTTTTAATACTCTTTTACTATTCTTTCCAATTAAAGCCTCCCTTCCAGAAACTGATACCTCGTCATCCATTATTTGAGAAATATGAACTAATGCATCTATAGGTCCTATATTTATAAATGCTCCAAATTCTGTTATAGATGATACAAATCCATATGTTAGTTCGGAAATATTTGGAAAATATGAAATTGCAGTAAATTTTACCTTATAATATACTCCCCCATCTTCAAAAACCATTATACCTTCAGATATTTCATCTATGGATTTTATTGTTACAATTATACCATATTCTTTTCCACCCATTCCAACGTAATTATTTAATAATATTTTTTCTATCATTTCATTTACATTATCTGTTATTTCATTTGGTGGCACTCTTACTACATCATATATTTGAACTTCATAAAACATTATTAGAATGATTTTATAAATTTTTATAAATCTTTGTAATTTTTATTTTTTTGCAATAAGAAAATATTATGGGTATAATGATAAATAATTTAATTAAATTCTATCAAAATAATAAAGAGATTTTAGAAGATATGGTAAAAATTTCACAGAATAGAGAAGTTGGATATTTATTATCAAATAATAATTTTGGACATAGACCATCAAAAATAGAGACAGAAGATGATATAATAAATTATATTAAAAAAGGTGCTATTTCATTTCATATATCAATTGAGAGATGGATTGATATAAATATTTTGAGCGAAAAGGTTTCAAAAAAAGATTTGAATGAATATAGATTGGGATGGGATTTTATAATAGACATAGATGCAAAATCCTTAGATCTATCAAAAGTTACTGCAAGAATTATTGTTGATTATTTAAAAGAAAAAAATATTAATCCAATATATATTAAATATTCTGGAGGAAAAGGTTTTCATATAGCGATTCCATGGGAAATATTTCCAGAAACAATAAATATATATAAAAAAGATAATTTTGTAGAAGAAGAAACAAGGAAATTATTCCCAGATCTTGCAAGGATATTGGCATTATATATATCGAAAGAAATAGAAGAGAAATTAAAGAAAATAATATTATTAAAATTTAGTGAAGAGGAATTGAAAAATTATGGGGTAAATGATATAGAAAAATTTAATCCATATGATATAATTGAAATAGATACAATATTAATATCATCAAGACATTTAATTAGATGTTTATATTCAATAAATGAAAAAACGGGAAATTTATCTATACCAATCAAGGAAAATTATATAGAAAAATTAAATCCTGAAGATTCTAATATAAATAATTATTCATATGAAGGTATACCATATTTAACTGAAGATTTAGAAAGAAAAGAATCTAAAGAATTAAAAGAGCTAATTAATGATTCATTATTATGGAAAATAAAAAATGAATTTGAAGTAATAAAATTTAGCAGATTAGCAGAAAATTATAAAAATCAGGAAGAAATTGAAGAAACAAAGAAAGATGTAGAAGAAATAAAGAAAAGAAAGATAGAAATAAATGAAGATTTATTTCCTCCATGTATAAAAAATATATTAAATAATAAAGAAATGGATGATGGAAGGAAAAGATCTTTATTTATATTAATAAATTTCTTTGCAAATATTGGATGGGATTGGGATAAAATTGAAAAATATATAAAAGAATGGAATGAAAGTTTACAAGATCCTTTAAAGGATAGATATATAGAATATCAATTAGAATGGCATAAGAAATTATATAAAAATAATAAAAAATATTTAACCCCAAATTGCAATAATGAAATATATTATAAAGATATTGGAGTATGTACTCCAGATAATATTTGCTCATTAATTAAAAATCCTTTATCATATCCAATTAAAAAAATTAAAAATACAAAATCTTCTCAGGATTCTCAAAATAATTAATATAAAACTTTATTTCCTCAATATGCTTTCTTAAATCTTCAATCTCTCTTACTTTAAAATATTTAAAGAATCTTCTCCTTTCAATATCATTTATAATTATTCCATCGGATTCTAATAAATTTCTTACATATTTATATAAAATTCTTCCTTTATTATCATTATCTGTTAATATAATTGCTTCTCTATAATTTAAAAATATACTATCATCCTTTCTTAATTCATATATTGTATATACATTATTAAATCCAAATTCTCTTAATACTTCCTTATCTCTCCTCCCTTCTACAATTATAATTGAATCCTTTTTCTCCTTCAGACTATGTAAAAAAGATATTATCCTATACATTATAAAAAGTTTAACTTTTAATTATTAAAGTTTTTTTATTTATTATGCCACCAAAGGATAGGATTGTTGATGGTAAAACATTCTCATATACTGGACTAATTGACTTTCAAAAATTCTATAAATCTATGAAAGAATTTTGGGATAATAAAGGATTTGACTTTCTTGAAAATAAACATGAAGAAAAAGTAAAAGATGACGGATCTAGATCTATAAATTTAGAATGGCATACAGAAAAGAAAGTAACAGATTATGTAACATATAGTTATGATATAAGTATTTCAATAGATACATTAAAATTATTAGATAATATGAAACAGTATGCAGAAAATCTAAATATAAAAATAAACGGAGATTTAATAACCGATTATCAAAAATATTTTGGAGACAAACCATTCAATATATTTCTTAGGGGATTATTTGAAAAGTATTTATATGATAGCGAATTAAAGGATCATAAGAAAAATGTTGGAAAAATTGCAGATGAGTTTCTAAATTTAGCAAAAGACTTTACAGCATCATTTAAACTATGACTTGGGAAACAATATATAAAACAAGAGTAAGATCAAAAATAAAATTTATTCCACAGGATTTTTATGAAAAATTCAAAAAATTCCTTGAAAGCGATAAATGGGAAGGAATATTTAAAAAAGATAGATATGAAAAATATTACTTTCATAGATTAACTCCCGAAGGTTTATTATTTGTAGAAGCCAAATGGGAAGGTTATAAAAATTATTGGAAAGAAGAACCAAAGATTGATTGGAAAATTGAATTAACAATAATTATTAATGCTTATAATATAAATACATCTGTTGGTGATTTAGATATAAGTATAGAAAGCTCACATAATGTAGAAGAATTTAAAGATTTTGATATAGGTAAATCTAGTAGAACTGAAAAAATTTTATTGGGTCTTGGATTTTCAAAAGTATTAAGTTCTTTAAAATCTAATCTAGAAAAAGTTAGAGGAAAAAAGAAATTAATAGATATGTCTGGAAGAGATTTATATAATGATTCTGAAAAGATAAAAAATTTTATACTAGATTATTTCAAATTATATAAATATTAAATATTAAAAATTTCAATATTTAGTTCTTTTGCCCTATTTATTATTTGTTCCCTTTTTCTTTTTCCAACATTAGAAGCAATTATTGCACATTCTTTTTCTTTATCTATTTTTTCCAATTCCTCTATATTATGTACTAATACAGGTTTTTTACCATTTGGCAATAATCCTTTTACTTCTCTAGGAGAACCATATCCAACTTCTACCATTGAAACCCTACTTTTTAATTTCCTTCTTATCTTATTATGTATACCTCTTGGTCTTCTCCAAGATTCTTTTTTATTTCTTAATTTTATTACTTTCCACCATTGAAATCTAAGATAATCTGGTTTCTTCCTTTTAATTATTTTTCTTAATTTTAATAATTTATTCATCATGGTTTTTGAATAATATAAATTCCATCTTGGAACTTTCTTAAATCCTTTTCCTTTGGTTTTACTGAATTTTCTATCAATCCTGCTAAATTTCCCAATAATTCTATATCATATCCCTCTAATGTAATCTCATTTTCATTCAATGTAGCTTTTACTCCTTTAGGTATTTCTATTTCTTTTATATCCCTTCCACCCATGTAATTTTCAATTATTAATTTATTATTTTGTAATTTTAATTTTAATGGAAAGTGTATTGAAACACCTTTCAATTTATATACAAAACCTTTTGTTACACCTTCAATATCATTTTTTATATGAGCAACCATTGTATTCATATCTCTAATTATTTTCTTTGATGGAAAATATGCCTTAAATATTATTTTATTTTCTTTTATTTCAACAATAATATTTCTATTGTTTATATTTCTATATTTTTCTCCCTTAGGTCCTTTTATATATATTTTTCCATCTTCTATTGATATATTTATACCATTTGGTATTTCTACATAATCTATCATAATTGGAAGTCTCATTTTATCTTTATATTATAAAAAATATTAAAAATTATTCTTTTACAATGTTTACACCAAAATTATTTTTTAAATATTCTATAACTTCCTCTTTTGTAGTTCTATGTCTTTCAGGTATCTTTGACCTCTTAATTCTTCTATACATTACTCTATATCCAGGTCTCCTAACGGTTACTATAACATCCATACCATATATACCAATTGATGGATCATATTTCATACCTGGTATCCATACATATTCTTTTATTCCAAATCCAAAGTTTCCATATTTATCAAATTGTGATTCTTTTAATGTATTATTTACTGCTTTTAATAACCATTTCAATGTTTCTTCAGCTTTCTTACCTCTTATTGTTAATTTAACTCCAATTTCTAATCCTGGTCTAATTCCCCATGCTTGTACCCTTTTCTTTGCCTTTGTCCTAACAGGTTTAAGATCTGGAAACATCTTTTTTAATAATTTTTCTGCCTTTTCCAAAGGTTCACCAGGTTTACCTACCCCAATATTTATTGTTACTTTATCAATAATAATTCTCCTCATTATATTATTTTTATTTGAGTTCATCTTACAGTAATTAAAGGTTTATCTTCGCCTATTACAACCGAATAATCAAATATTGTTTCTTCCTTTTTATTATTATCTATATTTATATATTCTATAAATCTTGTATGTCCAAATGGTTTTCTAAATATTTTTATATTTTCTAATTTTCCAATTGTACTTACTTTTGCTCCATAAAATATATATATTAAATTTCCCTTATTCATTTTTATTATCTTTTCTATCTTATTTTCTCTTGTATTAAATAGAATACTATCTCCCGTTTTTATATCTTTATCATCAATTATAAAATTCCTTCCATCAATTCCAGTAACCTGTATTTTTCCTCCCTTAACAAGATTTTTCCTTACAATTTTTATTATTTTCAAATCTTTTTCTTGTTCTGGAATTTCAACTAATTTTAATTTTAAATTATTAGACATAACAACCCTATAATTTTTATTTAAATCTTTAATTGATATAACATCAAATAATCCAACATTATATCCCAAATCTTTTATCTTCTTATTATTTACCAAAACTTTTTCATTTCTTAATAAATATTTTGCTTCTTTTTTATTTTTTACAATATTTAAATAATCTCTTAACCATAATAATATTGGCATACCATATTCAAACTTATATCCATTTGTTTCTGGTCTAATAATCCAATAATATTTCTTTCTACTTATTGGCCATGTTTTTGGTATTGTAATATTTCTTAAATGCCTTTTGTTGGAAACATGAGCCATTTTATTATTTTTTAATAACTATTTTTTAAAATATTTCCTTATTTAAATTTTTTGTTTAATTCAATTACTTTTGCCAATTCATCCTCCTTTACTGAGAAATTATTTACCAATTGATTTATTAATTCTTCTATTTTATTTTCTTCAATATTTTTTGTCTTCATTTTTCTTTTTATAATTTCTATTCTTTTTTTATCCTTTAAATTCAACCTTAATATCAATAATTTTGAACTATGAATAGGTCTATAAACTTCTCTATTTGCCTTATTTGTAAATTTAACATTATCTACATATACTTTATATCTTTTTCTATCTATATAGATTACAAATCCTTCAGTATTTCTATATTTACCTCTTAAAACTTTAACATAATCTCCAACCCTTAAAGGTAAAGAATTTATTTTAATTAAATTTTTTATATCTTTTGATAACATTGAAGAGATTATCTTACCCCTAATATGTAAAGGTGCATTTATTATATATTTTCTTTGTTTTCTAGAACTTTTAGAAGATTTCCATGATAAACTCCAATCTTTATAATCAATGTTTTTTATTTTTAGAACCATTTTATACAATTATACTTGCAATTTTTCCAATTTCTGGCCATCTTTCAACAACTTCTCTTGCTACTGGTCCTCTGATAATTGTACCTGCTGGTGTTCCTGTTTTTTCATCTTTTATAATTACACAAGCATTATCCTCAAACTTTATTCTTGTACCATCCTTTCTTCTATATTCTTTTCTTTGTCTAATTATAACAGCTTTCATAACCTTTCCAACTAATGATAAATCTCCATCTATTATTGATACAGAAACCATATCAGCAACTCCTGCTCTAGCATATCTTCTCTTTACACCTTTATATCCAATTACAGAAATTACCTTTGCTAATTTTGCCTTTGAATTATCTGCAACCTTTAAAATAGTACCAACAGTAATTCCCCTAGTTACTTTTGCACTAATTGGCTTCATTTTTTACTAATTACAATAAAGTTTATTGTTTTTGATATTGGCCTTGTCTCACCAATAATAACTTCATCCCCTTCCTTTATATCTAAACATTTTGGAACATGGGCTTTAATTTTTGATCTTCTTATCATATATCTTTCATATTTTGGGATATAATAATATCTATAAAAGGTTATTAAAGCAATTCTTCTCCTAATTCTCTCAACCTTTCCTTCAAATAATAATCCCCTAATTCTTATTTCCCCATGCCATGGACACTTTTTATCATCACAAACTTTTTCAGGTGGATTTATACCTTCAATTCCAATATCCTTAACATAAGTCTTTTGTACCATTTTATGATTAAATTATAAATAGATTTAAAAATAATATTTCTAGAAAGATGATGATGGATCAACGATCTGAATAGTGATGATTGATGGGCAAACTGAAAATTTATAAAATTTTTAATAATAGTTCTAATCCTTCTTTAAGATAATCTTCATTTATTTTATCAATAGTATCTGCATCAGAATGATAGAATTTTATCCAATCATTATTAGATTCAGATATCTGTATAGATTTTTCATATAAATATTCTGACATTATTGGAAATGCTTCTTTAATATATTCTTTTGTTAATGTTGGTTTAGAATGTCCAAACATATCATATACGATAATCTTTTTGCTTTTTTCTAATATTTCTTTATATTCATATTCAAAAACCCTATAACCATATCCCCAATAATATGGTTTATCATATGATAATTCTTCACAACCTGAAAATACTATTAAATTTTCTTTAATATTTATTTTATTGTTTATTATTCCATATAATAAGGTTGCTGTTCCTGAAGAATTATCTAAAGCACCATTAAATATTGTATCAAAATGAGTAAAAATTATGTTTTTTGGATTTTTTATATTTCCAACTAATATATTTTCATTTTTTATTAACTTTCTTTTTACATTAACATAGACCTTTATTTCTTCAGAATTTATAACCTTAATTAAATCTGATTTTTTTATATTTATTACTGGAAAATCGTAGAAAATTACCCCAGAAAATACATCATAATACTGATTATAATTTATATGCGGTATATTTATTTCTTGCTTTATATTTTGACTTGAATATATATTTTTCTCTTCAAAATATCCAGAAACAAAAGAATTTGCTTTTCCAATTATTTTTTCTCCATTATCTAAAATTATATAAGATCCTTCGTCAAAAGGTATAGAAACATAAAAATATTGATCAAAGAAATCTATTCCAACTTTTTCTAAATTTTCCTTTATGTATTTAGATGTATTATTTAAAGATTCTTCATTATTCCTTGGAGAAAACTTTTCCAAATCTTTAATTATATCTATTATTTTATATTCCATATATTTCTCTTATAGTATTTATAATATAAGGAATTTTATCTTTACCTATAAATTTTACATAATCTTCTTTACCAATTATCCCTCCTTTTATTAGTTTTTGCACATCTAGTTCTAATGGTAGTATATAATATCCTGTTTTTTTCTTTGCTTCCTTATAGAAATGTCTTGTCTTTTTATCTACCGATGGTTTTCTAGGATCTTCACCGAGTAATATATATCCACTTCTCGAAAGTAATATTAAAGTTATATATGGGTTCATTTCCGTTTTATATTTTTTACTTTCTTCTTTATAAATATGACTTGCATCGTATATTCTAAACCTTAATTGTTTGTCGTTATATTCGAAAGATAATTTATATCCAGATATTTTATATTCAACTTTATTTATTATCTTTATTCCATCTTTAAATTCATTATTCACTAATTCTATCTTATCTTCAAATTCCTCTATTTTATAATTATTAATTCCAAAAATATGCTCGGATACATTACCTATATAACATAATTCTGTTAATCCCCAGTAGTGTAACATATTTACTATATCATTAGTTACTTTTCCTTTATTTCTTAAATAATTCAGAGATTCATTCATATATGTTAATCCAGTTTCTTCTATCATTTTACTTATTTTATTGACATCTAAATCTATATCAACTATTCTATATTTACCACTTATTAATTTATTCCTTGATATAATTGCTATATGATATTGAAATTTACTATATAATATTTGAGGTCTAACAAATATTCTCTTTTTTTTATTGTAAAAATAAAATTTATCATCTCCCCACTGTAGGGTATCTAAAATTACCTCATTTACTTTATCTTCAGATACATCTATTATCCCTTTAATATACAATAATGCTAATATTGTTTCTATGTTGTATGGCGCTATTGGTCTTGCAAACATAAACTTCAACTTTCCTCCATTCCTTTCCGATATAAGTAAAATCTTTTCTAAACCTCTCCTCTTATATCTATAAAATCCTACCCCCGCTTTATTTCAGAATGATACATATCCATGGTAATATAATTTTCAAAAAATTTTAAAAATTTCATTGAGAAGCTTACGTGCTTTCCCGGCCATCGCCAGTACTCACACGGATATAGGTATTTCAACTTTTTCTAAATTTTCTTTTATTTTATATTCCATATGTTTCCTTTACGGTATTTATAATATACTCAATTTTATCTTTATCTATAAATCTCACCCTTATAGTATTTATAGTATTAATATATTCAATTTTATCTTTACTTATAAGTTCTAGATAATTATCTTTACCTATTAGTTTTTTCCCATCTTCTTTTAATAGTCTCTTTATTATTTCTTCCTCATCTGTATCTAGTAGTAATATATAATGTCCTGTTATATCCTTTGCGTCATTATAGAAACGTATCATCTTGTTTAGGAAATTTCTTATCTCTTCTATTCTCTTTTGATCTATTGATGATTTTTGGAAGTCTTCTAAGAGTAATATATATTTTTCGAGGCTTTCTTCGAGTAATATATATCCACTTCCCGAATATAATGCTAAAGTTATATATGAGTTCATTCCACTTCCATATCTTTTGGCCTCTCCTTCATAGATATGACTTCCATCATATATTCTAAACCCTAATTCTTTGTCTTCATATTTGAAAGTTAATTTATATCCAGATATATCAAATATGTCGAATTTATCTTTATTTACTAACACTATTTTATCATAGAATGTCCTTATTTCATACTCATTAATTCCAAAAATATGCTTAGATACTTCAACTATATAATATAATGTTGTTAACCCCCAGAAGTCTAATATATTTATTCTGTCGTCTTTTACTTTTCCTTCATCCATTAAATAATCTAAAGATTTTTTCATATATTCTAATCCGGTTCCTTTTATCATTTCCATTATTTTATCTACATCTAAATATATATCTCTTATTATTTTAATATTTTTCTTCAATTGAGATTTTGATTGAGCCGCTATATAATATTCCTTGCCATCTAATGTTTGAGGTTCAACAAATATTCTCTTTTCAATATTACCCAAAGAAAATCTATCATTTCCCCACTGTAAGATATCTAAAATTTTCACATTTACATTATCTTCAGATTCGTCTATTGTCTTTTTAATGCGCAATAATGATAATATTGTTTCCATGTTATATGGTGCTATTTGTCTTGCAAACATAAACTTCAAATCCCTTTTCTTTCCATCTTTACCTGATTCTTGTAAAATCTCTTCTAAACTTATCTTCTTATATCCATATATTCCGTCCCTCCCCAGAATGTTGCGAGTCCATGGTAATATAATTTTCATAAAAATTTTTAAAAATTTTGTCGGGCGGCTTCCGTGCTTTCCCGGCCATCGCCAGTACTCACACGGACGTGGGCCGGCTTAACTTCCGTGTTCGAAATGGGTACGGGTGTTTCCCGGCCACTTTGGCCGCCCTAAGATTATCTTTAAAATAAATGTTTTTTAAACCTTTCTTATTATAAACCTCTTCACTCTATTACAATATAAACATTTATATATAATTCTACCCTTTCTTATCCTTATCTGTAATGTTATTCCAACGATCCATGGGGTATAACATTTTTTACAAAATTTATTCCTCAATTCTTTGGGTAATTTTATCCTTGCCTTATTTTTTATCTTCCATAATATAAATATATATCTCCTAGCTAGATCAATATTATCTATATTTTCTATAGCTAATTTATATAATTCAAAAATTCTTCTTTTTGCTATATTTTTATAGGTTATATTGTATTTCTTTTTCTTCATTCTTATCAAGATTTTTCACATAAAATATGATACTATCTCCCAAATGATGATTTATCTTTGGTATTAAAACTTCAATAGCTTCTTTCCTATATTTATCTATAGATATTACTATTGGAGAAATTAAATTATAACCCATTCTAAATTTTAATGCTTCATATTGATCTTCTATATTTATATATTTAGTTCCTACTTCAAATCTTCTAATATATGGAGAATGATTTTTAATTATAATTAAAACTTTCTTTTCATAAATTATATTATTTACATCAAAAGATGTTTTTATTTCCACATTCCATACATCCTTTAATTCTTCGCTCATAATAATTTTAATGATCCAGTTACTTTATTAATCTTTTCTTCAATATCTGGGCCAATACCTATACAAGTAATAGTTCCTGGCTCTAATTGTGTTAATCCAGCATCTTTTATTAAAACAGTATTTAAATTTAATGATATAGATTGATTATATATATTCATTAATTCATCCAAACTTTTTACATATAAAACAATTTTCTTTGCACCTTCTTCCCTCCATTTTTTTACAATATCTTTATCCTTTTCTAATTGATTTAAAACAGCTTCAACAGCAGCATGAGCTACTTGGGCGCATAATTTTCCCTTTCCAATATCTAAATCCTTTCTTACTACAATAACTAATTTATATACCATCCAATTCCTTTAATTTTTCCAATAATAATTTATATCTATAATTATCTATCTTCTCATTTATATACTCTTCATTTAATTTTTTGCTTATTTCAGTTATCTTTTTATTTATCTCATCTAATAAATTATATATATTTTTTATATCATTTGAAATATTATTATACTTATCTTCTAACAAATTCAATCTATCTTCTATTTTCTTATTTTCTGCCTTGTTATTTTCAATTTCAGATTTTAATTTATCTATATCTTCTTTTATACTATCCAAATATTTTTTAAAACCAAATAGAACTTCATTATATTTTTCAAATTCTAGTAAATTGTTAATTATTTTATCATAATCTATATCACCCATATACTTTAATATATTTTTTAAGTATTGATAAAAATTATGATAATTAGACTCCATCAAGCATTATCATCATTTATAACATATATTATATTTTTCTATATATTTAATTTTGATAAGATATCTTCAATAATTATATCAATAATTGTCGGATTTATTTGTGTAATACCAGATTATGATTATAAAATTTATAATTGGGCAAATAAACAATATGAAAATATAAATAAATCAAAAATTTTAAAATATTTATTATATCCATACTATCTATTTATTTTATTTTTATTAAAATTATTTAAACATAGAGGATTTACTCATTCAATATTCCCGATAATAATATTTTTCCTTTTAGGATTGTTTATAATGAAAATATTTTATTTATTTTCTTTAGCATTTTTATTACATATTATTGAAGATTCATTAACAGTTTCTGGAATTACACCACTATATCCATTATCAAACTATAAATTTGTTATACCGATTTTAAATAATAGAAAAAATAGAAAATTACAAGAATATCTATCTTATATAATTTATATTATGTTTTTTGCAATAATTTTGTTATGAGAATATTTATAGCAATAGATTTACCAGAAAGTATAAAAGATGAAATAGAAAAAATTAGAAAGGGTTTAAGAGGTATATATGGAAAACCTGTTGAAAAAGAAAATTTTCATATAACATTAAAATTTATTGGAGATGTTCAACCAAATATATTTGAAAAAATAAAGGAAGAATTAAATAATGTAAAATATAATAAATTTAGTATAAAAATTGGCAATATTGGAACTTTTGGAGATAGAGTTGTTTGGATAGGTATATATGAAGGATATGAAGATATAATTAATTTACATAATTTAATAGATGAACAATTATATAAAATAAAAATTGATAAAGATTATAATTTTACCCCACATATTACATTATATAGAATAAAAGAAATATTAAATAAAAAAGAATTTAGAGAATCAATTGAAAAATTATCTAAATATATATCTGATGATATTTTAATAGACAAATTTTATATAAAGCAAAGTATATTAAGACATGAAGGTCCATTATATATAAATATGGCAGAATACAAATTATTATAAATATTATTGATAATCTATCTTTATAATGGCTTCAAACTTATTACCCGAAATTAAAGCAAGGAAATTTGATAGGATATTTATATGTAGAAAATGTGGAGCTAGGATTAGGGCAAATCCTGATAAAGTAAGGGCTGGTCTTGTTAGATGTAGAAAATGTAAATCAACAGCACTAAGACCAAAGAAATCAGAGATTACATTAGTAGCAGGAAAAGCTACTAAATAAATGAGTTATAATTTATATATATCAAATAGTAGTGCTCTTAGCATATTAATAGCTTTTTTAGTTATCAATATAATATTTATATTTTTAAAAATTTTTAAAAAGGAAAATACAGATTATAAATTTATCTATGGAATGTTTAGGACAAAAAAGTTAATAGAAATAATGAAAAAAATCTCTAATACAAAATTTTCAAAATTTTTATCAATATCATCATTAATTTTGGGTCCTATATTAATAACTTTAGCAGTTTTCTTCTTATTTTTTGGAATTTTAACAAAAACTCCAACATATGCTCCAGCATTGCCTGGTATATCATATGGTCCTATAACATTACCTATAACACAAACAATAATTGCAATCTTTATAGCTGCCTTTATACATGAATTTGCACATGGTATTTTAGTATATAAAAATAAGCTAGATTTAAAATCTTGGGGATTCTTTTATTTAGGACCTTTGATAGGTGCCTTTGTAGAACCAGATGAGAAAGAAATTGAGAAATTAAATAAAAAAGAACAAATAAAAATATATAGTGCTGGTGCTGCTATAAATATAATTGCCGGATTTATTTTTCTATTTTTATTATTATTTTCTCTATATATAATCTCTATATTTAATTTAGCAACACCATACGTAAAAATATTATATACCCTACCAAATACATATGCATATAATGTTATCCCAAATAATACAATTTTATATTCTATTAATGGAAATCAAATATTATACTTAAATCAAATTGGAGAAATTTTAAATAATACAAAACCTGGAGAATATATTTTATTAAATACAAGTGCTGGATTATTTAATATTGAACTAACTAATAAAGATGGTAAACCATTTATAGGAATTGTAGTTGAACAAGAATATAATTATAAAGTTCCCGGAATTAATTTTATTGAATCATTATTATTATGGTTATTTGTAATAAATGTTGGACTTGGTATTGGTAATATGATACCAATATATCCTTTAGATGGTGGTAAAGCTATGAAATCTATATTAGAAATATTTTTAGATAAAAAAGAGTCCAAAATAATTACTTTATCTTTATCAATAATATTATTAGCCTTAATATTATATAATATAACCTTTATTCTCTAGAAACTTTTCTCATAAATATTTTATCTGTTAATAAATTATATATATCCCCAACATAATCTACTTTTCTCCTTATATCATAATTTTTAAATTCCATATATAACATTTTTTGATATATTTCATATATAATTTCCCTAGCTTTTTCAGCAAACTCTAAATTATTCTTTAACATTTCTTCTATTGATTTTCTATATAATTCTCCAACAAAATCCATTAATCCCATAACATACGAATATTCATCAACATTTAGTTCATCATTTTTTGGTATTCTATTATTTAATATAAAGTTATAGAATATTTTTGCTTCTGCATATTCCTGATAATTTATCAATGCATTATTATATAATCTTGGTTCTTCCCTTACAATTTTATCTATTTCTTCTTTATATTTATCCATTTCAACCATATATTCATTTGCAGATTTTATATCACCTCTTATTACTGAATATATTATTGATTTTGATGCTCTATTTAATTTTACTCCTAATTCAATTATTTTATCTTTTTTATTTTCAAATTCTCTAAATTTTTCTTTTAGATTTTCTATATATTCTTTTTCTATCATTCTTCTATTTTGAAAACAAATGTTTTATATACATTGTAGCAAAAGAGCCCTTATCTAAGATAAAAGAAATTATCATAGTACTATTATTTATATTATATTCTAGATTTTTTATTTCTGAAAGAATATTTCTTTCTGTTGATAATAATGTTAAAGATGGTTTATCTTCAAATTTTAATTCTTCATAATATATTCCTTCTTCTCTTAATATATCTTTATATATATTTTTATCTTTTATATCATATCCAACCAATGGAAATTTTATATCTTTTAATTTTTCAATTTCTTTTTTATCCTTAATTATATAAAATTTTCCAATTTTTGTTTCTATAAAAGATTCTTCTCCATAATTATTTTTTATATAATTAGATAATAATTTATTCCATAAATATGATTGATATGAATGAACAAACATCTTTAATAATCTCTTTGGTATATATTTTAATGCTCTTTTATAATTTTCTTCCCTTGATAAATAATTTAATAATGATCTTTCAACATCTAAATAATTTGGAAATATTCTTAATGCCTCTTTAAATTTACCCCAATTTTCATATAAGAATTTTCTTGCCCTTATTGCATCTTCACTTTTTTCATTTTCATAATCTGTTAAAAATACTTTTATTGCATTCTCATAATCTCTCTTAATTATATATTTCCCAATTATATAATTATTTCCCCTATTTCCAAATCTTTGATCATCAAAATAATTAAAATAATATCTATCAAATATTTCTATATTTTTATTAAATATATTAATTTCTTCATTGCTCAATTCTCTTATAGTTATTCTAAAATAGTTATATTTTATATCAGAAATCTTTAAGGGTTCATCATAAGATCCAACATATTTTAAATATACATTTCCAAAATTATATTCATCTTTAAAATCGTTAAAATTTCTTATTGCAATATATTGTTCTGATAATGTATTTTTATCCTTTTCTCCTGCAAAATATATTTTTCTTTTTGAAATATGTAACTTTCTTGCAATTATTTTAATTGCATTTATTGTATTTATATTTCTTTTCCTCATTAAAAAATATCTAAATGTTTCCCCTTCTTTCTTTTTATCTAAATCAATTATTTCTTTAACAATAAAATCTTCTGGTTTTTCTTTTATTTTCATTTATATTCTAAATTCCCATTCCCACATTTCCCTTGCTAACTTTCCATCATACATAAACTTATCAATATTAATATTCTTTCTTCTTTCTTGTATACTACTTAAAAATTCCCATATTTTTTTAGCAGTATATTCTTTCAATTCTCCTGTTGTTAATTCTCCCATTATATATTTCTCTCTTATTTCTTTTAATTTATTATCATCTTCTTCAAATAATACAGATAACCAAAAATATGAAACATCAATATCTGGATTTCCTCCATATTTTCTATGTTCTTCTAATGTACTTCTACCACCAGAAAATGCATATTTAAATATTTTATATTTTATTGTATCATAATCGTCATCAATAAATATAGCAGATTTTGGATCTGAAGCACTCATTTTTGTATATGGACCCTGCAATCCCCATACAAATTTTGATAAAATTGTAGAAGCTTTATAATATCCAAATTTTTCTGCAATATCTCTTTGTAATCTAAAATATGGATCTTGATCAATTCCACAAGGAATTAGAGGAATATTCCTTTCAAAGAATGTTGGAACAATTTGCAATGCAATGTAAAATGGTAAACCAATTGTTGAATTATCATCAAATCCAAAAACAGATTTTGCAGTATTTAGATTTATTTCCCTTGCAACATAAATTGCAGCTTTATACATATTTTTTATATATTCAGAATCTATAAATATGAATGTTTTATCTGGATCAAATCCAAGAGAAGCTATTGTTTTTGCATCTTCCAATGCATATTCTCTTATTTCTTCATAATTATCTGCCTTTTTTTCCCAATATTTTTCTTCATCTGGTATTTGTATATATACATTTACATTAAACTTTTCCTGAAACCATTTAGTTAGTAAAAATGGAATTAGATGGCCAATATGCATTTTACTTTTAGAAGGTGCTCTTCCAGTATATAAGAAAAATCTTTTTCCTTCATTATATTTATTTAATAATATATCAAAATCTCTATGTGCATAGAAAAATTTTCTCCTTAACAAAACATGTAAATCTCCTGTTATATATTTTAAATTATTTAATATAACATCATCAATTTCTTTTACACCAAAGAATTTTATTAATTTTTCATAATCTTTTTCTTCCTTTATATTTGCATCATATATATTTATAATATCTTTATATTCATTCATTTATCAAATATCAAAATTAATTATATAAATATGCCGCGGTGCCCGAGCGGACAAAGGGGTATGGCTCGAGACCATATCCCCGAAAGGGGGCGTGGGTTCAAATCCCACCCGCGGCGCTTATAAAAATTTAAATTCAAAAATATAAAATGGATGAAGATTTATTAGAATTCTTAAATAGTTTAAATATTTATTCAAAGATTACATATATATCAAGTATTTTGGGTTTTTCATCATATTTATTATTTATAATTCTCTCTTTTTTCTCTACATATAATAGTACTATTAGCCCATTTTCATTAATATTTAGTCCATATTTATCCTTATCCATATTATATATTTCTCTTAATTTAATTAATCTAGGAACAATTTTAATTATATTAGTTATTATTTCTATTATTTCATATTTTATATCTATAGAATACTTAAAGAAGATATTTAGGATAATTGAAAAAATAATAAATAAAGAATATTATCCAAATAATTTGTTTTCATTGATATATATAGGAATGCTTATATCTATTTTTATTACATATCCTGGTTTAATAATTATTGGAATATCAAATTATTTAATATTAAAGAAATTATATAATATTGTTGTTCATTTAAATAATCAGAATATAAATAAATATTTTAGAATATCTATAATAGGATCTCTATTTCCATTATTATTAATATTATCATTTATTGGATTTTATTATATTAATAGAGAATTAAGTAAATATAATTTAAATAGTAATTCTTTTTAATTCTTCTTCTATTTCTTTTAATTTTTCTCCCAAATTATATATGGAATCTCTTCCCTTTACAGTTATTAAATTTCTATCTACTACATAATCAGCATTTGTTACTAATTTTACTCCAAAATCTGAAAAATATTTTAAATATTGAGGATATTCATCATAATTATATGTTATTGTTCTTCCAGCCAATAAACCAGATTTTAAAAATGCTATTTGAGATAGAGAGGATAATATAACTGTCCTATATGAATTTATAAATCTTGTAAATATTGCCTGTGATTCTACATTTAAAAATTCTTTATATCCTTCATCAGAAATATATATTAACCTATCAAAATGGTTTTCTTTCATTAAAAATATTTCATGTATATCAAAATCTGGTAATACTTTACTTTTATATTTTCCTATTCCAATTTTTCTATTTTTTATAGCAATATATGTTCTACCATCCAATATATCTAAAAAGTTAAATAGATCATCTTCATCAAATCCTTTGCTTGATAATATTATTAAATTCATCTTCATTAGATATAATTATTTTCTAATATATTAAAATTTTTATTTTCCAACATCTTTTAAATTGGTATATGCAAAACATAAAAATTGATGATTTAAGAAATGAAAAGATTGAGGATAATAAACATAAAATATTAGAAATAAAACTTATATTAGATAATCCAAATATAAAAATGGAACAAATATATTTTTGGCTTGTAGATTTTATTAGAGATAGTTTAAAGATGGATATTAATAAATTATCCGATGATTTTACATCATCTGTTGCATCTTCATTTTTTGGAGAAATGGGTCAAAGATTAACAAATGTATTAAATAATGCAAGATCGTTAGCAGAATTAATTAATGCATTGACAAGAACAATTATTTCTATTTTAAATGAATATAAACAACTATATTCAATATATGTTTTATATGAAAATTTATTATCGAAAAATAAAGATGAAGCTATTACAAGTTATATAAACTTAAAAGATAGATGGTTATCTTATGTAGATTCTAAAAGGGGTACAGGTGCCTTAATTAATTTACAAACATCAAGATTTCCAAGTATTGTAGATTTATTTTTTCTAGCAGATCTAAAATCTGAACTGGAAAAATTTAAGAATAAAAAATTAATAGGAGAAGAATTATATAATGCATTATTTAATAATCAAGCAAATACTGTTCCAAGAGATTTAAATGAATTATTTAATAATGGAATAATAAATAGAAGAATATATAATTTATTAAGTAGTAGATTAATGGATTTTTATAGTTGGCTTGAAAATAATAGAAAGGTCTTATATGATAGAATTATTTTATTAAAATCCTATTTAAAACATGAATTAAGTTCATTATTATATTATGTTGAATTCGCAAAACCATATTTTAAATTTGCAAGAAAATTATTACAAAGTCCTGATCAACCTGTAGATGTTGTAAATGCGTTTGAAACAGCAATTATAAATATTACATTGATGGCAAATCAAAAAGAAATAAAAGTAAAAGAATATGATGAAAAAGAAGGAAAAGAAATAGAAAAATCTTATATACCATTATATGAAATTGATATGAAAGCAAGAGCAATACCCACTGTAGTTGGAAGAATGGATTCTTATTCAAGAATGTATTCTTTCTTAGGAAGAATTGATATAGTACTCAGAGCATATTTAGTTGAAAAAGAAGAATATGATTCAATAATAATAAATCAGGAAAGCGAAGATTTAACATATATAACTGGATTAACAGATGATTATATAAAAAGCATGTCTGATTTAATTTTAGAAACATTTTTATATGATATAATAAAAAGTGATGAAAATTTATTAAAAATAGTTGCTGAGAAATCTAATGTAAAACCAGAAGAAATAAAAAATGATCCTTATAAAATAAAATGGACAAGGGAACTTATAGAAGAATTGGAAAAAGATGAAAGAATAAAGAGAGCATTATCAAGTATTACATGGATTAAAAAATATTTAGATAGTGAGAAAAAAGAGGAGAAAAAAGAAGAAGATAAGAAGGAGGAAGAGAAGAAAGAGAAGAAAGAATCTAGTATTTCATTAATATTCCCAAATCTAGGAAATATTATAATATGGTTACTTAGATTTATATCAACTTTTGGCAAAGATATTATAAGTATTGAAAAAAATATAAAAAAGAAAAATATTGATGAGGAAAGAAAATCAATAATTGAAGAAACAAAAGAAAAGACAAGAGATACTGCATGGAAAATATATATGACATTTAAAAAGACATTTGGTATGTTAAATTATTAAATTCAGAAATACCCTTTATATAAATGAGTGAGGAAGATAAAAAATATCCAAAGGAATTATATAATAGAAGAATATCTACTAGTACAGGTCCGAGCGTAAATCAATTACAAGAATATTTATCAAAAATATCTGCTGGATATCCTGGAGTAGAAATGCATACATTTACTTTTTCTGGAGAAAAAGGATGGGCAAATATACCAAGGCAAATATTTGAAGAAATTGCAAGAAATGCCAAGATAAATAATGTGGAAGTTACAATTCATGCTCCTGAAAATGATTTCCAATTACCTGCGACAGATCAAAGTAGAAATATAATGGAGGACAATATAAAACAAATGGCCTATAAAGCGTCAGTAATATTGGAGAGTGCAGAAATAATGTCAAAAATTTATGGAGAACCAATTAAAGTAAACATGCATGCAGGAGATTATACACTAACAGAGTGGGATAAAGATTTTGAAGAAAACTTAAAAAAAGAACTATTAAATAATGAAGAATTTAGAAAATCTTTCGCAGAAAAATTATATAAATTAGGATATATAACATCAGAACAATATAATATATTAACTAGTAAAAATATTGATAGAGAAACATTGGAAAGAAATGTACCATCATGGGCTTTTGCAAAACAAGAAGCCGCATATATTCATTTAAATGGAAATTACGAATATATGGGGTCTGTTATGCCTGCAAGATATTTATCTGGTGCTGTAGAAAGGGCAAAAGAACCTGTTTCTGCTGTTGATGAAATTTATAAAGAAAATGAAAAAGTATGGATGAATATATTTAATGATATTGATACGAACTTTTACAGAATAAAAAAATATTTATTAGACAACTATCAATTAATGACTTCTTTTGGATATAGTAATATAGACCAGGAAAAAATAGGAGAATTTTTATACAATCTAAAGAGATATAGATCTTTTTTAGAAAAAGTAAAAGAATATATTAATGCAATAGAGAATAATATAAATGATATTGCAGATCCAAATTTAAGAGAAGCTGCAAATAGAAAAATATCTTTTTATAAAGAACGTTTTGAAGAAAATTTAAAGAAAATAGAAAATTATGAAAATGAAATATCAAAATTTGCCAAAGAAGTTGTACAAAATAATAATAGTCCAGCATATAGAAATTATTTTATGAGTAAAATGTTTGATTTTATAAATGATATAAGTTCATCTATAACAAACACAGATTATTTATTATCCCAACTAAAAAATACAGTATTTTCAGAATTTCCAATCCCAATCGTAAAACCATATCAAGAAGTTGCAATAAAAACAGCTCCAGAAGTAATAGCTGAAGGAATTAGAATGCTAATTGAAAGGGAAATAAGTAGAAATCCAAACGGATGGTATAAAGATTTTGATAAATATTTAAGTTATATAAATATTGAAGAATCTTATCCTGGAGCACCTGCTACAAGACCGGATATATGGAAGAAATTATTAAATAATATAAGGGAAGAAGTAAAAAAAGTAATAGAAAAATATATGGAAAGATTTCCTGATTTTAAAAATGAAATCGAGAAAAAATATGGTAGTGTAGATAATTTTGTTAAAGAGAGAATAGGAGCTACATTAGATGTAGGACATATAAAAATGTTTGAAAAATATGGATATAATAAAGAAGATATATTAAAATGGGTTGAAGAAATTAAACCAGAAATTAGACATTTACATGTCCATGAAACACAGGCTGGAGAAGATACACATTTAGCATTGGGAATGGGCTGGGATGATATTATTGCATCAGAATTAGAAAAACTTAGAGATATATTAGAGAATAAAAAAGTAACAATTGTACATGAACCTGGTGGATATTATGTTCATCAATTCTTTAAAATGTATGGAAATGAATATTATAATTTATTAGCAGGTGCTGGACCTTATGATATATATGGAAATATTATAAACCAATTTAATACAATGTTACCATATGGAGGAATACAAGTTATTCCAGAATATGTTCAATATACAAGATATTCACCATATTCTGTTTCAATATTCTCACAATTACCATTAGATCTTGGAGGAACAGGTAAAAGGCAAGAAACCTTTTCTGGAGAAAAAGCTGATTAATAATTTAAAAATGTTTTTAATTAGTTTTATTTATGAACATAATAGATAAAATAATCTCATACTTACCAACTGTTGAAGAACCAAAAAAATTATTATCTTTAAGAGAAAAGGTATATAATACATTATTAGTAGTTGCATTATATACTGTTCTAGCATCAATACCTTTATTTGGAATATCTCCAGAAGTTTCTGCAAGACTAGAACAATTTTTATGGTTATTTGGATCAAATTTAGGAACCTTAGCAAGTGTTGGAATTGCTCCAGTAGTTGTTGCTGGAATTTTTATGCAATTATTGGTTGGTCTTGGAATAATAAATATTGATATAAATACCGATGAAGGAAAAACAAAATTTGACAACTATGCAAGATTTATTGCAATAATATTTATTATAATAGAAAGTATAATTTTAATTGCAAGTGGAAATATAGCACCAAATATATTTTTAGGAATAAATCCAATAATTCTAGATATTATTTTATTTTTACAATTATTTATTGGAGGATTTATTATATTATTATTAGATGATTTTTCATATAAATATGGAATTACATCTGGAATAAATATTATTATTTTAACTGTAATAAGTATTGCATTAGCTTTAAGATTATTTAACCCACTTTCCCCTCCATCTAGTTCACCAAGTTTATTTGCACAACCAACAGGATATATACCAGAAGGAATTTTATATTTATCACAGGGAAATATTAATTTAGGTCTTGCATTTTTATTTGCTGCAATTATTACAATTGGAATATTAATATTTGCAGTATATTTACAATCACTAAAAATAGAAGTTCCATTATTATATTTAAACATTAATGGAGAAATTGTTAAATATCCAATACAATTATTATATACTTCTGTAATTCCTGCAATATTTATTTATGCATTAATAATTGAGTTACAATCTTTATTTGGTTTCAATCCAAATAATCCAATTGTTCAATTATTATCTCCACCAAATATAATAATAAATATTGGACAATTTGGAATTGATTATTTATATGTACCATTCAATATATTCCATATAATATTTTATTTCTTATTATTTACAATTGGCGGAATGTTTATATCTAAATTCTGGATATATGCTACAGGTTTAGATCCAAAAAATTTGGCAAATTATTTAACAAGTAATCCAAATTCTCCATTATATACAAGAGATCCAAGAATTGTAGAAGATATGTTAAAAAAATATATAGATCCTATAGGATATTTATCTGGATTTTTAATGGGACTACTAGCATCTTTGGGTGATATATTAAGTTCTGCAGTATCTGGGGTAAGCATATTATTATTAATAGTAATAGCTGGACAGATATATAATGATTTGAAGAGAGTAGATGCATTATATTTAATACCATTAATTGGAAAATATCTAAAATGATAGATCTAATATTCTTCTATGTACTATTTTTGGTTATATTGGTAAATATAGTAATAAAAATAATTGAAAGAAAGACTGGAATAAGAGAACATCAGAAGAAATTACAAGAAATACAGAAAAAATATATTGAAAGTTTTAAATCTGGAAAACTAGAAGAATTAAATAATATTATGGAAGAACTTACAAAAATATATTCAAAGATAATGAAACATACAATGATTGTTACTATATTTGGAATTATTATATTAATTTTTATTATTTTTGGATTTCAATCAGGATTTTATATTGAAAATATAAATAATACAACAAATATATTAATAACAAATCCAATATTATATAATCAAGATTTTGCTATATATTATAATAATAGTTTTCTAGGTTTTTATCATGCAAATTACAATATAATAAATTTAAATGGAACATATGAACCAAAATTATTATCTGTAAATGTTATAACAAATACATTACCATTTAAATTACCAATAATAAATATAAATTGGCTAAATCCCTTACTTCTATATATAATATTATATATTCTAGCTCAGATTTCTTTATTAATATTTAATATTATTTACTCAAGATTTATAAAAAAATCTAAAATAGATAATAAAAATGGCTAAGACATATTTAATTAGAAAAACACCATCTGGTAGAATATCTATAATTGTAAAATTAAAGAAAGGAAATATACCAAGATGTGCAATATGTGGAAGAAAATTACAAGGATTACCATCATTGCATTCCTCAAAATATAGAAGATTAAATCTATCACAAAAAAGGGTTAGTAGGAAGTATGGTGGGTATTTATGTCATAAATGCTTAGAAAATTTATTAAAGGAGAAGGTAAGGGAAAAAATAAAAATATTAAATTCTAATCAATAAAGATGTTACTGGACATCGGTAGAGTATGTATAAAATTAAAGGGAAGGGAAGCTGGAAGATATTGTGTAGTAATTGATGTGATTGATAATAATTTTGTATTAGTAGATGGAGATATAAGAAGGAGAAGAGTAAATATAAAACATTTAGAACCTACGGATAAAGTATTAAATATAAATAAAGGAATAAAAACTGAAGACTTAATAAAAGAAATGCTAAAAAATAAAATACCAGTATCATACTGGAAATTAAAAAGGGAAAATTTGTTGACAAGTGAAATAATAGAACTATATAAACAGAACTTTGGAGAAAAATGGGAAGAAATTGCTAAATCTATAGGATCTCCAGGAAAAGGAAAATTGATAATATAAATTTTTTATAATCTTTATAAATCATATTTGATAAGCATTGGCTTATATTTCCCGAGTTATATACTATGGTACATGGAAAGCAAAATACTATCGAGCATATTTATAATTATAGGTACACTAGTAGAACTGTATTTATTATGGAATCCATCTTTTTTTAGCAATGAATATGTAAAATTTGCGGCTGGGAGTATTGTTGTTTTAGATGTGCTTGCACTTTTGGAAATTTTATTAACTATATAATTTTTTGGATAATTATATTTTAGGGCCCGTAGTCTAGTGGTAGGATTCTGGCCTCGCTAGCCAGAGGTCCCGGGTTCAAATCCCGGCGGGTCCAGATATTTATATCAAAAAATGTTAATAGATTCTTCTATAAAATAAACCTTCTGGCGCTTTTGAAATTTCCGATTTAATAAATTTATACAGATATTCTGACAATATGTCTTCTTCTTTTCCTTTTTCTATGCATTTACCTTCATTATAATCTTTTATAACCGCTAATACATAACCCTTTGCAAGCGTTTGAAGCAGCCACCTCTGTACTGATGGCATGCGCCTAATTTCATTTAATACAGGTTTTTCCGACAGGTAACTTGAAAACTTTCCAGTAGATAGATATACTATTCCCAGTTTTTCTCCTACTTTATCAATTATTTCTGT
>Ga0326758_100048_pt1 | contig 58695 bp, 63 predicted proteins | sample GCRJH_S_FD_207221 | JGI IMG/M metagenome (GOLD analysis project Ga0326758, IMG submission 207221) | Hot spring sediment microbial communities from Geyser Creek Basin, Yellowstone National Park, WY, United States - GCR.JH_S | ecosystem: Environmental > Aquatic > Thermal springs > Near-boiling... | reverse complement strand
AATCCCGCAATTCGCTGGTAGGCCGTTATACAGTGAGAGGTGGGCTAGGTGGAACATATTGTTACTCTTCACCTTCGGTATGACAGCGTGGGTGCACCACTTACAGACGTGGCCTTTACCCGTCTATTTAAGGGCTTTCATGACTCCTACTACGTTAATTTTAGCTGCAGGATCTGGCCTAACAGTGCTAAACTTAGGTTTAACAATAGCTACTGGAAAGAAGTATGATTATAAGAACCCGATAGGCTTTGCAGCGTTAATAGGTCTTATAGGGTTTATCCTAGCTGGATTACAAGCTCTCATATTGCCTATTAACCCATTAAACGTACTAGTCCATAACACTTACTACATTGTAGGGCACTTCCACTTGATGATTTGGACTATAATAATTGTAGGTTATGTCGCAATATTACTAGACATGTTAAAGAGTGCAATGGGCAACTTGATGGACTTATCTGGACTATCGAGGGGTCTAATATTTGGCGGTTTGGGGATGTGGACATTTGCTGCTCTAGGTGCTGGCTATACTATGAGCTACGCGGGATACGAGGGTTTAATAAGGAGGTGGGTCGCTTACCCAGTTAGGTTCCAGCCCTTTATGGACGCAATATCGTATTTCGCAATAATGATGGGTGTGAGCTTCTTAATGTATGCCTTACCAGTTATAGCGACTTTACTGAGGATAAAAATCTCAGCATTCTGGGAGAGAGTTGAGGCTCCTTCTGTTCCCGCCGGGACTTCTTTCACTATGAATACTAGTAGTAGTGGAGGCAGTAAGAAGTAAATTAAGAAAAAAGAATAATTTTTTATTTCTTCCTCTACTTTTTGTTTTCCCCTTCATTTCCAAGTGTGGATGTAACCTTTTTATCTCTTTTTAGAAACTTTCAAATTTGAAATGTAAATCCAATTTAATAAAAGTTAAGTTTTTAAGGTTTATCTGAAAATTAAATTTATGATCAAACATATAGGGGGCATCTCGTTTAAATACCTCGCCTTTCCCATTGCTTTAATAATCGCATTTGTAAACCCTTACGTCGAGTCACTTCAATTTACGAACCCCCTAGTCTTTATGTTAGATCACTACGCATTATATGCCGCAGGGGTACTAATAGGATATAAGTATTTCCGCGGTTCTATTTACTCATTCTTGCTAGGTATAATCCCAGCGGGATTCTGGCATATCCCGCTCTTCTTCGCCTTAGCCTCAGCTTTCATACCTTATAGATTTTTATGTGAGGCGACATTATTATTAGGCGGTATCTTAGCGGGGTCTTTTATACCTAAAATGACCTTAGGACAGAAAGTGATCGCGCTAGGAATTTACATGCTGGCTGATTCAATACTTTCAATATTCTTTGTCCTAGCTTACCCGCAGTACTCAAACGCCGTTTACCCGTTTCTAGGTTGGGGGAGGGGTATCTTACCTTACGTCGGTATTGAAATGTTTATAGTTATGAACGTCGTTTTAATATACAGTATTTATAAGCTGATGAGAAACCTCTCACTTTTCTAAATTACTAATTGTGGCTTTTCCCCCGAGGTATAAAAAATTTTCAAAATCCTCCCTGGTTAATTTAAAAATATTTTTAACTGTGTTAATTTCCCGTACTGTTTTTAAATTATACTTAATTTTTTAAAAATAGAGGAAAAGAAAAATCATATGTGTTATTTTATTGTTAAAACGATTATCAGGCCAATATTAGCCCAAGACGTAGTGTTTATACCTTTGGATGAATTTGATAAACTGGCTAATGATACGATTTTAGGAGTGTTGGCTTCCGACAAGAGGGATGATAAGATAAGCAAAAGTTACTTTTACTTTATTGTTAACAAACTAAGGGAGTTATCACTTCTCATAGACAACGCTATTGCATTTAAGGTAGTTTTGCCGATAGCGGTTAACGGTCATATAAGCCTTTCTCAAGGGGTTATGTATGTGAGTAATAAGCAGTTAGTATATTTTAACCCTAGGTTTAACTCAATGAACTGTGGGAATTGCTCCGTGGTCGCTGATTGCGTTTATGCAATTAAGACTATTGCTAGGGATAATAAGTTAATAGTTAGAAAGGAAAACCCGTTTGAGGCATGGAATGAATTACTAAGCTCACTAGGAGAGAAAACATTACATAGTATAAAGTCCATGAGGGTGAGAATTGATGGTGATAATAAAGAAACTGATTAAATTGTACTTAGTACTATTAGTATCGTTAATCCTAACTTTCGCTTTCGGTTATCTTACGTCAGAGATTGACCCCCTTCCGATACTACTTTACCTTCATATGAGCTTTGCAGTACTATCCTTTAGCTTCGGGGTTATTTTGTCATTATTAGGTAGTAGGAGCGGGCTCTCTCTAGTATCTATCGCGTCTAAATTCGTTGGTGGTGGCATATCTTTATCCGCGACTTGTGGGTTAATATATTTACTCAAGGGCATTAGCTTAATGGTAATCTTGATGCTAACCGGGTTCCTAATAGCGTTAATTTCCGTGTCCTTCACTATAGGTTACATAGTGGGCGTAAAGAAGGTCATAAATTAAAGGAAACGCACAATCAGTTTTTATTACTTATTAAGATTTAGATAAGGTATTATCCCCCTAAGTGGAGATACGTTTAAAAAACTAACAAATAAGATATAAAGGAGATGGCAGTACTAGCATCGGACTATGTTGAAAGCGAACTTGCAGACATGCTTAGTCGTATGGGTTTCTCCAATGAATGCACGTTAGTTTATACAAACTTTATTTCGGATTATCAAGTCTTTCTTGAGAGGGTGATGAGGAGTAAAAAGAGGGAACTATGTCTCATAGTGCCTAAGGCCCTACTGGAAGGTTTTAAGAGACCTTTTCATGATAAGAGGGTTTACATTTTTATAAGTGAGAAGTTAAGTAGCAATGTAATATTAATATGTTGAACGGAATTTTGGGCCCGAACGCTATGAACACGATGAGAAATCAATTTACCTATCGAAAATCTCGCCCTGATTCTTCGCATCAAGACTGGTCGCTGTAATTAAAATTTGTTTCCCAACACTTTTCGCAATCACGTATATACCTTGGCACAAGTTCACTCTCCACTTCTTAATCCCACCCATACGAGTATTTGGGACTTGTTTTTACTCCCTCCTTTCTAAGAAATTCAAGACTTCTTCGCTGTTGTCAACAGTTTCCGATAAACTGTAATTTTTATGTCGTTTATCATCATTTAACATTACTAACTATCCCTTAATGAAAATTTATAAGCTTTTCCCGTTAGGTGGTTTGCATAGAGATTTATCCATAAAGTGATTCAAGTTAGCTTTTAATTAGCTTGCAAGTTAAAGAACAAGGTCTGCGTGAGACCGAATATAAATGCTGGTCGGTGAATATTAAAACTGCCTTTGTCAACGGCTGTGAGTCTCTTTATCAATTAAGGAGGACGCCATAGTTTAACTTTATAGAAAGAAAAGATAAGAAAAAATTTTTTGACCTCACTTAATCTTGAATACTCTTATTAACTGGGGGGATATCCAGTAACTGGGGGGATACCCTGTTATTCGACCCAAGACCTAAAGAAGACCCGAAGGATTTGTTTGATAGAGAAGCTGAACTCGAAAAGGTTAAAAACGGGCTTAACTATCCAATCACTCTGATCTTAGGAATTAGGAGGAGTGGGAAGTCGTCAATAGTTAAGGTTTTAATGAAGGAAGAGGACGCAATATGGATTTATATAGATTTGAGGAAATATGAGGGGAAACCTTATTTGAACTATAAAGACTTAGTGCAAGAGCTCGAGAGGGTTCTGAATTCGTTCCCAGAAAGGCTGAAAAACTTGTTTAAAGGGGTTAAAGGTGTTAGTATTTCTGGTATAGAACTACGGCTCGGTTGGAGTAAAGAGAATAAGGTTGATATGAGTAACTTGTTTGAGAGGTTGTCAGAGATAAGTGAAAAAGAGGGTAAGAGGGTGGTTATAGTATTTGATGAGTCGCAAGAGTTGAGGAAGTTACGTGGTTATAATTTGCTCTATCCTCTTGCTTACGCTTATGATAATTTAAAATTACGTTTTATATTTACGGGGAGTGAAATAGGTATGGTATATAAGTTTTTAAAACTGGGCGATGCTAAGTCACCCTTATATGGTAGAGCTATGACAGAAGTTTACGTAAACCCATTTAATAAAGACCTTGCCATAGAGTTTCTAAGGAGGGGGTTTAAGGAGGCTAATGTAAAGGTAAGTGAGGAAGAGCTAGAAGAAGCTTATAATAATTTAGGAGGTATTCCAGGTTGGCTCACTTATTACGGGTTTTACTATTTGCAGTTTAAGGATCATAAAAGTGCTTTAGAGAAGACTATTTCGACTGCAGTAGAGTTAATTAAGGAGGAATTTAATAACTTCCTCTCTAATAGGAAGGAGGCAAGGGAAAGATATTATACGATAATGCAGGTTTGTAAGAGGGGTTGTAGATGGAGTGATGTTAAAAGAGCTATTGAGGCTAAGGAGGGAATTAGCGTTGATGATAAAGAGGTAACTAATTTAATAAAAAATCTGGTCGATTCTTCATTTTTAATAAAAGAAGGTGAAATATATAGACCTGCTGATGTCCTAATGACAAACGCTTTTTAGTAACAGCCTTATGGGTTAATTTAAAGATTACTTCCTTCTTTCAAATCATATAACGAATATATGTACCCTAGTTGTAAATGTAATTTAAACGCTTAACTACATCCTCTCATGCCCTCAGTCTCAAGGATAGCAATCTTTCCAGCTCAACCTCCGTTTGTCCCTACACTTTCATTTCAATCATGATCGAGTGTAGGGACTTAGCCCATGAGTCATAGGACTCCAACGGCACGGGGCTCACATCTCTGCAATCACTCCCACCCACATCGGCATGAGAGATCATCATTTATTAACAAAAGTTTGTTACAAACGGACAAAAAGATCTCTATCAACGTGAAAAAGGATTCAGCCCATCAAAGAAGTCCTCCCTTAGGTGAAGCTTCTATCACCGAAAGTCCTATCTCCTCTCACTCTCGAATACTTTTAAGGACTATCTCACTTCATCACACATTTCCTTATAGTCCTACCTACTGTAAATTTACCGTAAGGTAATATTAGTATGGCGTTGTAAGGTTTGACTTCCTCACAATACTTCTCCAGTAATTCCTTGACCCCCATTCTGTCATAAGCTATGCAATACGCAATACTAACACCCATCATTACTGTGCCTAAAGTTAAGTTCTCCTTGAACTCCTCTTCATCAAAAACTGTTGTATCTAGCCTTACTCCAGTCTCTTTGAGGAATGAAAGTCTCTCCTTAGAAAAGTCCTTATTACCGCCCTTCCTAACCACTATTAGCACGTCTACGTCGGAATCTTTTCTGTACTTCCCTATTACCCTACTGCCGAAGAATATTACGGCTAAAACGTCGTCTCGTATTATCTTCTCCCTTGCTAAGTTAAATAATTCCATATTTTCTAAGGAAAGATTCAGCAATTTTTAACACCTTTTCTGAGTAATCTATCCCTTGTCTGCACATCTCCTCAGTAATTATTTCTTCCGGTGTTTTTATATCTTGCCCGTTTATTACGGGATACCTAGATATACTCCAACCACCCGACAAATAATCCAAAGCTTCAAGGACTATGTCTAAATCTTTTCCTAATTCTTGTAAATTGTTGGAGGCATCAGCGATTAAATCGTGTTCCTTCTTATACACTAGCTTAACCTCAAGCATTGCTTTAACGCTTTTTTCCACAGATTGTTGAGAGTAAAAGAAGCACTCCGGGTAATCTTTCAACGAAAGGGCTTGTTTGGCCCTTTGGTTATCCTTAATAGCAATTGAGAAATAAGCCTTGGCAAACTCCTTATACTTTCTCGGTATCATCTGAACTTAGTTTATGGGGTGAGATTAAAAGTTATCAGATCCTTGATTTGTTAGAGCTTCTTAGGTCTTAAGCTATATATTTTCGCGATATTGACTCCTTATACAAAACATTTTAGTAAGATTTGTAGAGTATGCCAAACTATTTCTATCGTTCTTAATGTCTAGGTGTTATGTTCACAGCGTTATGGTAGGAAGAAGTAGGTTGAGTTTTGGGGTTAGGCTAAGGTTGTTGATGAGATGTGGACTTACTTATACTAGGGCTATTTACAAGTGGTTGTTTCGTTTACACTTCTTTATTCTTCAGTTAGGATGAGAGGTTCTTCAAGGAATAAGCTCTGGAGAGTGGGTTAGTGGTGATTATAATGTTTATTTCTCCTTGAGGAATCATCGTTTGTTAACCCTAACTCGTTAAGAGGCCGATAAAGGCTGTAATTGGATTAAGTATTCTCTTGCAATAGTCTTATGGGAGAGAAAGTTAATTCCAGAATTTGTAGGTTAGTGACTACACTATCTCCTATATAGGTTATATTAGCCGGGGAGAGTAATACTCTCCTCGGCTGGGGAAACATGGTCGAGGCACTATCTGAAGCAAAGTCTTCGAGTATTGGCGTGACTAACCCCCTACCGCCGGACTGAACATTGTGGAAAAATCCACGCATATAGGAGTGACAAAGGGGTAGGGGGAATAGGAATAGACGTATCAAAAGATCATTAGGGGGAGGGCGAGAATATACAAGAACAATAAAGAGGGATGCGAAGAGATACTTGAAATGAAACCTTGTACAATAGTCCTAGAACCTACTGGAGTATACGCAATAAGGCCTTCAAGGAGAGGGGATAAAAGTACTACAAGTTAGTCCAAACGTGATATCGAAGGAGTTTAGGGAAAAGAAAACAGATTTTTACGATGCTGAAAAATTAGAAAATATGGTTAATAAGGCTAAGGAGTACGATTACAACCCCTTAAGGGAAATGGTAACACTCTACCTCTTCCTAAAGTACATAGAGGTAAAGTACAAGAATAGGTTGAAGAGGGCATTATTAAATGCTTACGAAAGTATGCACACGACTTTTACATGAGTAAAAAAGTCGATAAAATCTAAGGCGAAAAGAATTATCAATCTCCTTTTTGCATAATTTTCTCTATATTAGAACAGGCTGTAAGCTCGTATAATCCGTCATCTACCTTTTTTAGTACACTACTAAATCCACTGTCGAAAGTTGCTAAAAATTTTATTCCATTATTAATCATAACGTAAAGTATTGCGTAATCTGTAAAACTTAACTTGTTTCTACTGCCAGTTTATTTTAATGAAAAGCTTAATCATATTATATATTTCATTCTTATCCTTATCAAGCATAATAAGTAAAAGCTTTCCGTTATTGATATCCTTTTGTAGGCTTTCAATTATAAACCTAACATACTCAAAAGGTTGCCGTTGTCAGCAGTTTTCGATAAACCGTAAAGTTTATGTCATTTGATATTATTTATAATTCCTAGCTCTTCTAATGAAAGTTTATAAACTTTTCCGTTAATATTGACATGTAGAAGAGAGCCCTACAGTGAACCCGAGGAGCAATGTGAGGGGGAGGATGGGTTCGATGAGGCTCCCCATGTCGTGGCTGGGAGTCCATACTCCCTAACCTAGGCGTGGGGAGCCGGACAAGGGGAATGAGGACGAGGGTTGATATGAAATATCATGAAACCCTATGAAAGTCCGACCCCTAGTAATTGCCAAATTAACTAATTAATAACATACTCAAAAATTATTGGCTTTCCAAATTCTCCTATAGAAATTCTATTCATTAAGCGCAATGCCTTATCATGGTTTATTTCCTTTTTATTGAGAAGTGAATACATAAATGAAGTATCTAGAATAATCATTGCCACTCAGTTATTGCTTGTAATATTTGGAAATCCTTATTCTGACAAGGATTTTTTGCATTAATTACTTCCTCTTCTTTATAAGCTGATGAGCCTATAAAATTATTAATTACCAGCCCTATTGGTGTATTAAGCATAGACTTTATAATAAAATCTAAATTATCATCCTCTGAAAATTTATAATCTGTTAAGTTATTCGAAGCTATAATAGGAGTCGCTTTACCTATAGGAATGTCCTCTTTAATTCTAGTCACGATGTATTCTTCAACATTATTATTAAACTTCTCACATACAGTTTTCAAAATATTATCCAGTTCCTCAAAAACTTTAGGTTTATCATTATTAATAATAATTCTATAAATATATCCATTAACCTTATAGCTTACTATTAGTTTCATATGAAAAATAACGCATCATATGTTTAAATACTTTCCTTTATTTGAAAATTCCAGTCCAGTTTCCTTCAAAAATATTTCGAAATTAACTTAATTACAATTCCCTTTATATTTACTCATTGTAAAAATTTGAAACGTAGTAGTTACTAATGTCACTGGCTGTGTGATTATTAACTAACCTAAATTCCTCGACTTATGTGCTTTCTTTAACACATCCTAATAATATTTAAAAAGGTTGAAAGCTTTGCCACTTCTAGTGAGCTGAGAGAATGATAGTTAAATTTCTCTTAGAGTGATGCTAGCGACGCCCCTTACCCCAATGAGACTGAGGGAAGGGCAATCAACGTCATCATTTAAGGGACTAGAGCTTAGTTATGAAAGATCCCTTCTGGAGGTCTACCCAGACTGTCCACCAAATGGGAATCGATTGTGGAAAGGATTCAGCCCACCCTTGTTTACCCTCTTAAAAAGAGGATTTAAACTTTTACCCCAATAATTATATTTTTCCTCATTCATTAAGTGATTCCTATGAAAAGGGGAGAAAAAGAAGTAAGCCTAGCCGAAGCCACTGCAATAGGCTTAGGCGCAATTATAGGCGCAGGGATATTTGTCCTTTCAGGAACGTCAATAGCGCTAGCCGGTTCTTATTCCATTCTAGCATTTATATTCATAGGAGTTCTAAGCGTTTTAACTGCACTAATTTTAGGAGAATTAGCAACTATCTTGCCTCACGTTAAAGGTTCGACTTACTCTTACGCATTTGAGGCTTTTGGCCATGAACTCGGAATGTTAACTGGCGTAATGGTTTACTTCAGTTACTCAACTTCAATTTCCGCAATAGCAGAAGGTTTCGGCTCTTATTTATCTTCCCTTGTAGGTATGCACTTAGTAATACCCTTTGCTATCCTTCTAATAGGAGTACTAACTGCTGTCAACTTGTTAGGAATACAAAAGGCAGCACAGGCTGACTTGATTCTAGTACTGCTAAAACTCTCAGTGTTGTCATTTTTTATTGCTTTTGCTATAATAATTGCTTTACCTCACTTTACCCCTTATCATTTTTACTCAACTCCTCAGCAATCTACAGTGACAAACTTCTTCTCAGCAAGTGTCGCAATATTTTTTGCCTACACCGGCTTTCAGGTAATTACGACCTTTGCCGACAAGGTTAGGGGTGGCCCAAGGGCCGCTGCAAGGGCAGTAATGATAAGCGTTGTCGTGAGTATGGTATTTTACGTGTTAGTGGTTTTATCAATGATAATCCTGGTTCCTGCGTCTGAGTTTAAGATAGTTGCAGACCCACTTGAGTTCGCTTTAAGTTACGCAAAAGCTCCGAGCTGGGTAATTTACGTAATTGACGCCGGAGGATTAATTGCAACTACTTCAGCTACATTAGCAATGATATTGGCTTCTGGAAGGACGCTTTACCAAATGAGCTTAGACTTAGGTCTACCTTCTTTCCTTAAGAAATACGACGAGGAAAGGGATGTGCCAACAAATACCGTAATACTCTCCTCAGCAATTGCAGTAGTAACTCTCTTCAGCGGTAACATATTTGTAATAGCATCAATAAGCAATTTCGGTTTACTTTTCTCTTTCGTGATCTCCGCCTTAGCTTTAGTTCATTATAGGAGGAAAGGCGTTGTCGGAAGTTATAAGACTCCGTTTTATCCTTATTCAGTAACGTTAACAGTAGTTTTACTCCTCTCTTTGCTTTTAGGCTTTCCAAGGGAGGCTTTGGAGATAAATATAGGAATAATGATAATGATCATCTTTGCGTCCTACGTAGCAAAGGATATTAGGGAAGAGAGGAAAAGATAATACAAACAATCTTTAGGTTAGTACGAACTTTAATGCACATCTTCTTTTCCATTTAAACATAAAGCGTGCAAGCTTTAAGCTTAATCTTTATTTAGTAATTATATTGGTACTATAATAGAGTGTGGTGATAGTGTCGTCATTTGCTTATTTACATTTCTATAATTTTTAGACTTTATATAATATTCGAATTTATTGTTAATTCTTTATATATAGAATCAACGTTTAATAAATTTATACCCTAATGACGACACTATCTCCACACTCCATGAACTGGGCAAACAGTAGAAGTATAAGATGGGTTAACTAAGACTACGGGGACACCAAAGTCCCTAGCCTTCTCAACAATAGCATTCCTCATAGTCTCTTATCAATCACTTAAATTATAGTTATTCTTAAATATTTCTTCATATTCATATTATTTATGATTGGTGATTTCAACAAGAGGAAATTACTTCAAATTTTCGTATTAGGGGAGGCAGTATTTTTCCTCTATTCCGGACTGTTCTTCATTTACCATATAGTCAGTGGTACTGCACCTCATGCCAAAGTACCGTTTTTCGTGGTCTGGGTTCCCTTCCAGTACGTTATCCCTACCACGTTCTTTATTGACGGGCTCTATTTCTTAATTACGGCTTTGGGATTAACAAGCTATTTAGATAACGTGTACTGGTGAATAAATTTATATAAGCTAACATTTCTTTTTTACTTTAATGAGAAACATAATTTTACCTATATTAGCAGTAACTCTAGTTCTTCTCGGTATATTGTTCTATCTACACCCACTACACCCAGGAGGCAATACTACAACTACCACCACTACAAATACTACTTTTTTCAATCCTGCATTAGTTGAAGGACCGCTTATGGCATGGACTAATACCAGTTTACTCTCACAAATACAACCAGCTAGCATTAATCAAACACAGACTACAACAACACAAACAACATCCGTGCAGACATCTACAACTAAACAACAGTGGTACGTTCAGTACGCCCCAGAAATTGTGATAGCGATATTGCTAACCCTTCTAGGACTTTTATACAAGAGACGTTCAAAGAAATAGCCCCTTATAAACTCTCTCTTTTTTACGCTTAATGAAGTGGAGGCTGTCTTTACTACTAATAACCCTCTTAATCTTACCTATGCTGTTCTTATCAACAAACGGATTTGCTGAGCGTTTCGGTTTTGGTGGTGGTGCTAACTACTCTACTTACTCACAGGCTATTGTTATCCAGCCATACTGGTTAGAGTGACCCAAACAAGATCCAGTTGGCAGAACCTTCAATGTGGGTAAGATTATAAGGGGTGTAGTATTTCTCATCAGCATTAACTTCCTTTATATAGGTATTCTTATACACTTTTTTGTACAACACTTAACATTACAACAGTTCTTCACTTCTGGAGTTGGGATTGTGGGTTTAGCTGTACCAAGTGGTTTGGCGATCCACGTTATCTTTCAACACGTGATAGGCGGAGGAGTTTTAGGCCCATTACTTTCTATCAAGCTAAAATTTTTGTAAAAAGTGAAACAATTATTGAAATAGAACCAAAAAGAGGGTAATTATATTCCTTCTATTGGTTTCCTACTCACTTGGTCATTATATCAGTTAATGGAGCGTTGACCTCACCGTTCGCTAGAAATCCGTTTCTACTCACTTGGTCATTATATTAATTCGACCAACTTTTCTACGTCAGCTTTTAACACTTCAACGTTTTCTTTACTCAATCTAACCTCATGAAAACCCTCTACGTGAAGTAGCCACGCTGAAATCCACAATGACCTAATATTTGGATAGAATTTTTCAAGCTCATCTACAGCGTCAAAATAAAGCTTAGAGTTCCAATGTCCTATTCTGTTTACCTTAAAAATAACTCCTAAAGAATTTCTGAATGACAAGATCTTTATTGCCTCTTCAGCTGCTTTATAGTATTTTTCACTTGCTTGGAGTACATCACCCTTTGATAGTAACTCATCAGCCTCTTTCAACAATTTTTTTATTGAGTCTTTCGTCAGCAAGCTGGACTAATTTAACTATTTCCTCCCTATATTTTTTAACTTGACCTATATCAAGGTTAACAGTTACTAAAGCTACAGCAGAACCCCAACTTTCAATTATCCACTTTCCAAATTTTAAAGACAGTTCAAACGCAGTCCTATTAATCTTTTCAGCGTTCCAATTAGATGAAAGATCACTCTCAAGACTTGCTAAAATTTTTATTGCCTCTTCAGCTGCTTTATAGTATTTTTCACTTGCTTGGAGTACATCACCCTTTGATAGTAACTCATCAGCTTCCTCCAAATAAACGTCAGCTGAAGACTTTATGAACTCCATTGTGTATTATGTTTGCTCACGCCTTAATAAACTCTCAGTAACGCTCACGCCTTAACATTATAAGTGGAAAATCGATATAGAACTTGCGTAAGGAGTTTTGATACCTCCTAGGTATTGACGTGGGGAAAAAGTTATTAGTGAACTAGAGTAGCAAGACGTAACCGTAAACTTTCGGTTCAGGTAAGTAAAGTTCTAGGCTGTAACATTCAGAGTTTTTAATTTCACTCTTTTTATACATCTCGAATTGCTCTCTAGACAACTTATATAAGTCAGTTCCTAATGGTGCTTCAAAGTAAAATCCCCCTTTAAATTTGAATCCCATATAACAGTATACTTGAGTTTCACTAATTCCCCAAAATGTATCGGTAATGGTAACTGAATCGACAAGAAAATCTTTACCATCGACCTCTTGTATAAATCGTTTGAGGCTATCGGGTGTAAATATGGGGTTAAATAGGGACAATTTAATCGAAACCTCATTTATGTCTCCTCTCTTCTTGGGGAATGGGGACGATTTGATGTAGATTGTTACATAGCCTTTAGTTTTTGTAAAAACGTTTATACTAGGTGTTACGTTAATTTTCTTTTTACCAAACTTGACTTCTAAGGAATAATCTAATATGTTAACCTCTTTCCCCGGAAAAGTGACAATCATACTGGGCTGGGCGGAATCCGTGTCTTTAAGAGTTAGTGCAACCCATTTAGAAGTAATTTCGACATATCCGTTAGGGTAATAAGTATCTTTAGTAACGTCTTTTAGTTTCATGTTTACGGCAGTTGTACTATTAATGTAATCCATTACTTTTGGTAAATCGCTTCTGTTTCTTAAGTAAGGAAGCACCTTATCTGCTAGATCCACTGGATTATCTTATCATGACAATATATAAGGTTTACCAGTGAGATCAGCTTGTTAGACCTTTTACTACCAGTGTTCCACTTTACTCTTTAGGAAGTGCTATGAGCGGGTTTGATTTATCTAGGCAGTAATAATAGATCCCTGCCTTTACCCCTTCCCACTCACAGATATCTGTAAAAATCAATTTATGGCCTAGCGGAAATAATAAAACTGTAGCTTCTCCCTTACAGCCTGGAATAAAATTTGGGACGAGCTTCAATTTTAAAGCAGGGTAAGGGAGCATAATAGAAGTGATTTTTATAGAAAATCTCTCATTACTTCTTCTTAGAATAGCCTTAAATTTATCATTATTGATTTCAAGCTCTTTTAATTCCCAGACGCTGTAATCGTGATAAACCTCAAAATTAAGCCCCTTTACATCGTATATCTTAATGAAACTACCGCTGATTTCCACTGAGTCCTTTGAAAAAGTGGCTAAGACTTCTAATAATAATGCGTCAGTTTTACCAAGTGTGTAATAATCGCCTAACTTGTACACTACTCCTAATTCCTGAAGTAAATCGAGGGCTTTGATTACCCTACTTTTTTTATCAAAGTAACGTAATAGTTCATTGAGCCTTAAAGTCCTATAGAGTTTCAGCAAATAGATAATTTTACTCTCAATCTTACCATTATTACTCATAATGTGTTTTTATTAAAAAGGCAAGATATATTTTTTATGTTTGAGACCCTCATAGTATTAGACGGGCATGGATAATTAAGGTAAGAAAATTGAACGCGGAAAAAGAGGTCTACTAAGTTAGATGTGAATTAAATCTTTTATGTAGACTGTGGTCTTTAATAAATTCTTATTCGAAATCGTCAACCCGAATAATACCATTCTGTGCAATAAAGGAATAGAAATTTTATAAAGAGAACAATAATTTAATTCAGCTTGTAAAAATTCTTGCATTCTGTAGTATTAAAAACGTCAATTGTGAGCGTTAATAGAATTAATTTCATATATTATATACTTTTTTCCTTCTCATCGAAATAAAACCGTTAGTATTACGACGAAATTTATGTTAAATTATTACTACTTATTTCATGATAAATATTTAAGTACGATTAAAATTCATATTTGTCATGTAGAATTTGTGTTTACAAGTGATCATTATTCTACCTTCCTTTTACTAGATATGTGGAGAAAAGGAATAACCCCTTTTTAATAGTTACGTATCCTTATTGGGTTCAAATTTGCTGTTATATAGGTAACTTTATATATGACCAAATTGTGATTAATACGTAAAAAATATATAACTATAATATAATTTGAATTTTTATGAAACTCAGCAATATAAGCTGTTATAACCCTTATTGTAACCAGATTCCGTTCGAAAGAATCTCGGATAACGAGTTATGGGAAATATAACGAGTAATCATCATTTCGAATAAATTTATTATACGTGAAAAATAATAACTCTGGACAGAAGACGCTAGAGTTTAACCGATAAGAGATTTACATATTGTTTAATATAGCATTTAGTCCTTCAATCAAGAAGCATTTATATTATGATAATACACTTCCGCAAGTCCCCTATCAACTTTAACTTTACTACAACTTTAGATTAAGGTTCAATAAACAGTAAGTAAAAAAAGTAGACTTAATAAATATTAAAAAATTATTTATTATCTTGTTTTTACATAGGCTTCATTGCACGTTTTAACCTAATAACGGTTTTTCTAAATACATGTGAGTAAATGCCTTCAGCTTCTTAATTAGTTGTTTTCAAAGGAGCCCTATTATGTTTTGAGTATTACTGCAGCCCCGGTATGATATTGCTAGCTGGGGGAGGAAGGGGTGGTGAGGTCTGAGTAGATGTTGTCTGAGTTATTGTGCTAGACGATGTTGTTTCCGAAGTAACTGGTGAAACAGTCGTTAAAGGGGGAGTTGATTTCTTTTGTAAAAAATCAAAAAAGAATATAATACCCCCTCCTATTGCGACTAATGCTGCTCCTAATCCTATGATAAAATAACGTCTGGAAGGGTTTTTTGGCGGTTGGTTAGCCATCTTAAGTGGGAACCCACATCGTAGACAATAAACCGCGTCATCTGGATTAGCATATCCGCACCTTTTACAATTTTAGTTCACTTATATCCTAAACTGATTAAAAGTATATAAGTATTACCCCTTAGAGTGCTTTGTGGGCTACTTCAGAATTATACAAAATTTATAAATAATTATACCGAGTATTACCCATGGGAAAGAGTAAGTACAAGAGGGATTGGCACAAGTACGACGAGAACGTTGTAACGAGGTATACCCTAATGTTCCCCTTCTACGTCTTCGAACACTGGTGGGATTTACTAGCAGAGGAGAATAGGCATGCCAAGAAAACCTACAAGGCACCAAAGGAGTTCAACGAATTCCTAGCATTCCTCCACATATTCCTACCTTATAGGGCCATAGAAGGAGTATTGAGAGCACTAGAGAGACTGAAAATCATTCCAACAAGCCTAGACTACTCAACATTATGGGAAAGAGTAAGAAACATGGACATAAAATTCCCAGAGGCAAATGACCAACTTGAAGCAGACGCAACGGGAATAAGCACAAACAAGGGAGGACAATACATTATCGCAAAATGGGGTAAAACCAAGGACTCAAAATTCCTCAAAATCGAAATAGTAATTGATAAAGACCAATTCAACGTAATAAACGCCGAAGTAACCACCAACGAAGTTGAGACAGCAGTTAAAACAGTTAAGGACTTACAAGATAAGGGAAAGAAGGTCAAGAAGTTCTATGGAGATAAAGCTTACGATTAATGAGGTTTACAAGACCGGGGTTGAGGTTGTTGTCCCACCTAGGAAGAACGCTATTACTAGGCGTGGCCACCCCGCTAGGCTGTAAGGGAGTTCAAGAGGTTGGGCTATAATCGTTGGAGGGAGGAGAAGGGTTACGGTGTTAGGTGGAGGATTGAGTCCTTATTCTCTGCTGTGAAGCGTACTTTTGGGGAATCCGTTAAGGACACAAGTTTTTTAGGACAAGTGGTTGAGGCTAAGCTCAAGTTCTGGGCTTACGCATGGATAGTCCACTTGGCTAATTCTTTAGTTGGTAGAGCTCCGGGTATTAGGGTGTAAGCTTGCAAATAACGTTGAAATAAATATTAATTTCTGAAAAATTCTCAGTGTATCATATCATGCTTATGAAATAAATTGAAGTGATCCACAAAGCATCGCGCTTGTAAAGTTTTTAAATATCACTTCTTTTTCTGTACAGTAAAACCGATAGTAGGGTTAGAAGAAATGGTGTTCATCGGGATTTGATAGTGCTTGTTGTTTAAATTGGTCGTAATTATTATTAACGCATTGCGACATTTGCGAGATCTGGCTAGCTAAATCTGTTGGCAATAATTGGTCTAACGTAGCTTGAATATCGTTACCAAAGGCATTTCTAAAGTCTTCTCTTAGACTATCAACAAATCTGTCTAGAAAATCAACTCTCCCCCCTGGGATTATTAATATATCCCTATCAACTTTAATTCTACCGTTACTTGCGTCGTAATCAAATTGTTTAGAAACTTGGATTATTATGTGACCTTTATAATTTTTTACATCAATTCCATTTACAGAGTTAGGATCTTGACCCCTGTAAGTTTGTATTAAAGTTTGTATTGCCTGGGGATTATACCATATTGAATCCACGTATGGATTAAAAGGTGGTTGGGTAAAGCATCTAGGACAGCTAAAGGTTTGAGCATGGAAAACCATCCTCATGTTAGTGACATAAAGAGCTCCGTAAATGTACATGGGAACGGTAATTGTTTGTGGATTATTATACTGTGGTTGACCTCCAATGTTTATTATTCCTCCTATATCGATAGACGGGGAAGATTGAGGATAATAAGTCTGAGAGGTTACGGTGTACTGTACATATCTTGAGGCGGCAATTAACTGTTCTCCACATATCGGGGTGAAAGGTAGGTTTGATAAGTCTGGTTGTATTTGCTGCAGAAGACCCATGTCAGGCTGGTCAGGTTGAAATTGATATCCGCAGTAAGGGCATTGTAAGACTCCGTCCGGAATTTCCATTCCACATGAGGGGCAAATCACAAGAAATAAAGGAAATTATCGTATTTAAACCTTTTTATTGAGATAATAAGTAATATAAACATAACACAAAGATTTTATCAATATTAATTTTCTAAGACAAAGTTAGTAATAGCAATATATATCTCTCATATGAATTAAAATTATTATTTTTATAAAATATCTCCAATAGAATTTTTTAGGAAATTTTTTTAAAGATGAGAAGTAATGAAATTGAGGATATATGGAAAAATTCTTTCAAATAGATAACGTAGATTTAAATTCTATACATGACAGAATAACGTCAGAAATACAGAATCAAGGTATGTAAATACATAGGGATGAGCCAAGGGACAACGGATTCAAACTATTCGTAAGGAGAGGGGAAGAGCATGGAGAAGTTGAGGTATTTAATGATTGGGGAGGAGTAAAAGTAATAACCCACGGAAGGCTCGAATGGGATCTAATGAACATTGTAGAATCTATAATGCAACAACCTCAAGCTGCACCGCAAGGAATGCCTACTCAAGTACAACAAAATAGGCCTCCAATGCCTTCACCTACCCCTGCAATGCCTCAACAACCCATGATGCCTCGTCCCATGGTTCCACAGCCTACAATGCAACCAGCTATGGTTCCACACCCCACAATGCCACCTACAACACAAGCTGCAATTACTCCAGAGCACCAGCAATTTCTTGGCATACTTACGCAAAACGGATATCAAATTATGGTAAATAATGCAAATCAAGGATACTTCTTTATAAGAGGGAGGAAAGGAAATTTCGTAATAGATATTGAAGGAAGAGAACAGCCTTCATAATATCTTGTTTTTTATCTTTTGGAAAAGAAACTTACTTAAATGGAGTGTTAATTGTTAATAGAATAATAAAAGAGAAAAAGAAAATTTAATATAATAGAATAGTGGATTACTTTCATATTTTCTTCTTTAATAGTATTGCTACTGCTACTAAAATTATAATTATAAGTAATAAGAATAGTGGATTACTTAACTGATATGCAGGATTTCCTTCAACAGACTTTCCTTGCGCCCAGTAACTAATTAATGACTTTAACGAGTGAGCAATGGCGGGATTGTAAATTATTATTCCTAGTTCTCTATTGTAGTGAATAGAGGTATAATCTAAATTTACACTCCCTACATAGACGTAGTTTCCAACTACTATTATCTTTGCTGTCATGTCAGGGACTTCAACAGCACCTAATTGACTTACCGCAAAATTATCTTCACTATAGGTAGAAGTTACTACTGTCCTTTCGTGCTGTTCAATTACTGGATAAAATCCGCTTGAAGGATAAAGTTCCTCCATTGCTATATACAAATGCCCTGGCTGAGAAAGTATGTCAGATAGCTCGTATTCACTATTTATTGGTGAAACTACTATTCCGGGATAATCAACATTTACAGGTTTTCCATAATAGTCGTCAAGTATTATGCAAGCAAAAGCTTTAGCAATGGATGAATTATGAATATCTAAGTCCACTCCAAGGTCCTTGTGAATTCCGTAATAAGTAGGATTTATTGAGCCCAAGATGACCGTACAATTATTTATTACGAAAACCTTAGAATGAACATATTGAAAACCGGAAAGAAATTTTACGTGGACTCCGGAGGAATTCAACTCTGAAACTAACTGTTCTTCATCGCTAGGTATTCCACCGTAAACGTTTGATGAAAGAACTACAAAAGCTTCCCCTCCTTTCTTTACTGCGTTAATTATTGCATTAGCTATTTGATAGCAAGTAAGCTCGTAAACCTCTGCGTATATGTATTTTCCATTGGATAGGCATGATATTATATCAGTGGAGTTATAGGGACTAACTATGATCTTTACTTGACTAGTCTGGACTTTAACATACCACGAAGTTGAGGAGTAATATGTAGGAATAAAAGAGATAGAAGAAAGAATTATTAGGACTAGTAAAGTAACTATGGGCTTCATAAATATAGTTACCATTAAAGGTTTAAATTTTTATTTTAGAGAGAGTAGATCAAGCTTATTTCTTAGTAAAATATTTAGCTAAACGCAATAATCTATATTATATGAGCTAGATATTATGGGAATGGACTAAGAGTAAATTACACGACAAGTTTACCTTAACAATATTAAGCCTTTTCACTAGCATAGCATCTATAATGTTCTTCGTTTCCGCCTCAAAGCTTCAATTCCTTATGTAACAATAATTATACTATTGAGTGTACCGATTATTGTAGCTCTTATCATTCTATTATTTTATATTAAATATAGAAAATTCATGGATTACGTTAGATTTTATAGTAACTATATTGAAATATCAAATAGAGGATTTAGTAGAATTATAAAACCTTGCGAATTCTCAGCCTGCGTATGCTCTAAATATGAAGGGTACGAGGGATCTCATTACCTTAAATTATCTTTTTACGGAGAAGAAATTACATTATATGACTTAAGTACGGGGGATTTATTAAGACTGCAGGAAATATTTTTAAAATACTACGGAAAGGCGCTGAGCGAATGCTACTAAGTTTCTCAAAGTTGTGTATCCTAAAAGGGAATAAAAATTTTAAGGTAGAAAGTATACTATGCAACAAAAAGTAACCATAAAAGTGAGCGAATCTACACTTAAAATTTTGAAAAAGCTTAAGGAGGAAAAATAATTTCTCATCAATTGATGATACAATACAATATTCCTTAGACCCCAAATTCATTTTACAAAAATTTTTTCTAACCCAGAAAATTTTGTAATTAGAGAAAAAAGTTAAGGGAGATGTAGTGTGGTAATACTTTAGGGGAGAAACTCTTGGCAACACCAGGCTACATCTCCCCTAAAATACGTGTGCAAATCGAGGAAAAAATTATTTTCCATCATAAACTTCAAGGGAAGAAGGGCAGAAGAAGTCAAGAAAACACTTACTAGCATACTAATACCTCAATTTTTCACTTTTGGTTTACTCTCTAAGCTTATTTATTTAACTTGTTTATTTTCATGGGAAGAACACTACCCTCATACACTTACTCCCTGCAGAGGGAGATTGAAAAATTGGAGAGAATACTAAGTAGGGCTTCTCCCCATTTATTTCCTATACTTGAGAGAGCTAAGGGAAAGATAAGGTACTTCCAAAAAGCGTCTTATGGTGAAGATTTGAGCCCTTCCGAATTGCTCTTCTTAGCCTTATTATCAGAACTTGCAGAGGAGTGCGAAAATGGTTGAAGGATATCTAATAGATGCAAAGCCTATAAGAGGAGGACTAATTCTTTACCTTAACAACTTCAAAAAGGCTTTTGTAAAAACAACTTTCCCAGTTTACGTAATTACTGAAAACCCAGAAATGGTAATGCAACACCCAGCCGTTGTAAGTTATGAGGAGGAAGAATGGAATTATCAAGGAAAGAAAATGAAAGTCTACCGTTTTGAGATTGACGATATTTCTGCTTATTATAATAAGTTAAATGTAGTAAACGAGACTCCATCTGTACTGTCTCAAACATTATATAGGCTAGGAATTCTCCCTTTTAGACGGGTTAGTATAGAGGGCGACGAGATCAAAACTAGGGACGACGATTTTCCCAGATTTTTTATAGTATAACGTATATTAAATAGGATTGCTTCTTGCAAAAGAGATTACTATGATATTAAGCAGATATTTACTTTATTTTAAGAAAAAAATATTAATTTGTATAAAATTCTGCCTATATAAAGTTTTCTCTGTTGTATCATAACTTGAGGTTTGTGACTTAAAGCATAAAATTGCCTAGATTCTACGTATTTAGTAAACGGAAGGTAAAGCGAGGCTTATTTGTGCAAGAAGGGACTAGTAGGGATTTGTACATCTTAATGACGAGAACTTAGCGAATTCCTCTATTGTTGGAAAGTCGTTGTTACGTTAAAGATTATATGTAGTCTGTACTTCACAGTCTCAGTGGCTATTAACTAGGACTTTAACCTATCTATATTAAATAAATTGGGCAATGAGTTTAGATTATTATTAATTCTTTTATTTCCTGATTTATTCAATCCAGAGAATTTTACATTTAATGTAATTTAAACACTTATTTACACTATAGATTTATTTTTAAGGAGGTGATTTTAGGTCTACCGCATAGAGGCGAGGCTTTCCGCCCCCCGTTTTTTGTAATAATATTACATAATACCTTGTTTTTATTATTTAACTTGTTTTATTGTCAATTACAGTGTGGACAACAATTTCATTCATTTGAAATATTTACATTTATTATCACGAGTGTGGTAAACAATTTTGTTAATTTAATATAATTTTATTCAACAATCTTTTCTCGTTCTGTAAGAACTTGTTTTCGCGTAATACTATTTAAGGGTGAGCACGGGATTTTATCTTGGTGAGCACATGGGAACCAGGTGGGAAGTTCCCGTGCTCACCCAAATTATATTATTGTTATTTGAGTATATTAATGTTAAGCCAAGGTTTTACACTAGAGAGCAGGTAGCGCATGCGTTGGCAGAATACTTGTGTGGTTTGTCCTCCTGGAGGGTTAGTTTACCACATTCTACACTCTTGTACTATTTTAGGAGGTTGAGTTATGTTAGGTATGCTGTGCAATTGAGTGGGGTTTATGCTGTTGATGAGACTAAGGTTTTGAGTGTTAGGGGGGTGTATTATTACTTGTGGGTTGTTAGGGATGTTAAGACTAGGGCTGTGTCTTTTTTCATGGTGAGGAGTGCTAGGAGTGGTGTTCATGTGCTAGTAATTCTCGCTGCAATGAGGGGCGTGGAGGAGTTGGCTGGTAAGTATTTCAAGAGGGTGGACGAGGTAGTATACTTGCACGATGGTGCTTCAATATACAACGCTTTCACTTGGCTTAACGTGAATCATAAGAGGGTAACGTTTGGAAAAAGGGACTATGCGGAACAAGGTTTTAGGAGTGTTAAACATAGGCTTTCACCAATGGACAAACACTTCCCTTGGAACTCTAACGCAAAGACGATCGAGAGGTGGTTCGCAACCTATTTCCTTATCTATAACATCCTTTACTGCCCGGTGTATTTGTTAGATAAGGGGGTGATAATAAATGTAAATATTTCAAATGAGTGAAAATGTTGTCCACACTCAAATTTATAAACTTTCACTAGAAGAGCTGGGAATGTTAAATGATATTAAATGACATAAAATTCACAGTTTATCGAAAACTGTTGGCGACGGCTTGACGTTCCTACAAGTTAATAAAACGTAGTAATAAAATAAGGCTCATCTTAATATGACAACATTAAACATCTTGTTATAGAACGTATCACATTTTAAATTCTTCTCGTGAATATTATCCGAAAGTCGTATTTCCACTTCAACCCACTTTCCGTTTCTCTTCCCTCCTATAACTGCCTTGATCTCACCCCTAGAGAAGTAAATTATTGTTCCTATCATCTTGAACAATGCATAAGTCCCCAAACTCCTTTCATATTTAGGTTCTGTATACTCGAGTGATAAGGGCGGGTTAGCGGGTTTTATTTGCCTTAAATTGTTAACCCTCGCAATCACGTCGTTATCATTTGTAACTAAATACATTCTAACGTACAAGTTTTCTTCATACTCCTTTACAATCTCTTTATCACAATAGCCCTCCTCAGCTTTAATTGGTAGAGACATACTATTGCTTGCTAGAGACAAGTACTGATGGTATGCGAGGCAAGCTACCATCCTATCCTCTAACTTCGGGTGTTGAACTCGATTTAAGTCCGGGTTAACCTTGTTAATCAACTCATCTTTCACGCACTCAGAAACGTAAATTATTGGTTCGTAATCCAGCAAAAGCCTATAAGCGTCAACGTAATAGAAGAAGTTAGTATCCGGTAACAACGCCAGGTGTTTCGGGTTTACCTCAGCTCCCTTGAATTTCACAGACTTTAACCCCACTAAAGCTTCCAGTTGTTCCACTGATGAATACCCTCTCATTAAATTACGTAATAAATTGTACATCTTTTTAGCCTCCTCAAAGTTCCCCTTATCGTCTGAGTATATAGTAAACTCGCTTTCGTTAACCCCTTCTCTAACAAATTGTAAACTCAGTTCCCCTTCATCGAAGAAGTTCACCACTCTGGAAAAAGCCGATAGGAATTCATGCCTGGAAGAGAACTTATTAATTGAAGGCAATGAGCCCGGTAATTCCTTAACGTAGGAACGCCTAAACTTAAAATCCAAGTTGTAGCTTTCAAATTTTTGTAACCACCTCGGTACTTCCGGGTAAGCACTCCTAAAGTAGCCTGGGCCCTCTAAGTAAGAAATACCCTTCTTGTTGAGGGCTGCGATAATTGAAAATGCTGAAGCCATGTGCTTAGTACCACCGGTAATGTCTATAGCGTCACAGTCCAGCTTAAGCTTTAAGTTCTCGGCATAAGAGGAGGGAGAAACAGTAATGATTTCACTCTTTAGTCCCTCTTCTCCTTTAGCGTACTGCCTCGTCTTATCGGTTACAAGAAATACCACCTTCTCTAAGTCAAAATATTCCATGTAACGTCTGACCACAGAAAGGGTAGTGTCTTCAGTAGCCCCCACTGTTACGCATAACGTCTTCACGTCCATTCCTCAAACCTCACTTCACTCAATATGTCTGAAACTTCGGCCCTCAAAACTCTCCTCAATATCAAATACCCTATCCCCCTTGACTTACCGCTCCCTATAAATATTCCGTGAAGTTTGACAAAACGCAAAGTCTTTTCCCAGCAGTTTAAAACCTCTTCACCTCTCACTATTACCTTTACGTTTACGCGTTCTGGGTAAGCAATAGTTTCGGTGAACAAGTGTTTTTCGAGTATTGTTCTCTTTCTCCTATCTATTACAGTATGAGTCCTAGATGTAATCCTCACCCCCTTTACTACGCTTGCAGAGAAGGTGACCCTACCGGCAAAGTCACCGGTACCGTAAAGTAACTCGAACTCCTTATAAGCTTTGTTGAGCCCCTCTGAAATTTCTTTTTGTAAATTTACACTATTATCGCATAGCTGTTCGCTCAACCTCCTAAATGCTCCCTTCCAACTACTCTCCGGTATAACTACTGTCTCTTGGTCTATCATTAAGGGTTGTAACTCGTTACCACTTCTATCGCCGCTACTAACCCTTAAGCCGAACGGGGCTTCAAATGTTAAGTCGTATAAGAACACTTTCATTTAAACCACCTCACTATCTCGCCTAAGTCCTCGATGGGCAAAAGTAAGTTTAGACCAGCGTTTAACAGCCTATCATCTAACACTTTCTTCACCTTAATTAAACTCCCTTCCCTTAGTACCCTAAATACCGGCTTTTGGCCCGCAATATTATCAGTGGTGAACCAACCGGTGTAAAGCGAGTACTCCCCCCATATCTCATCGAACTCTATGAACTTCTTGCCGAAAAGCGTTGGCACACACGGGGTTAAACAGTAAACTACGTCCCCTTCCTTTACCTCCCTTAACTCTACTTCCTTTTTAACTCTGACTTCAACCGTCGGGTAATACCTATTCTTACCCCTACCCAGACTTATCTCCCCTTCAAAACCCTCAGAGGATAAAGCCCACATTTTGTCCACTATTAACATCTCATAAGCGTATAGTAATCCCTTCCTTGCAGACCCCAATGTCCTATCAATTGCCACCTCCATCTCCACTTCCGTCTCCGGTTCGTATTGTTTATAATAGTTTAAAGCACCGTCTTCCTTATCAAACACTATTAACTCCCCTATCTTGTGCTTTAGTTCTGGGAATCTTTCCCTAAGGCTATTAGCATCAGTTCTCCTCAATCCCCCCTTGATTTCCACGTAGTCCTTTGCCTTCCTCGATACGCTAGGCGAAAAGTAATGGGAAAACACTACTGGTTTATTATTAACTATGGGTAAAGCCGGTGAAGTATAAACTTGCCTCAACTTCCCCTCTTTTTTCATCACGGCATTCATTATAGCTCCGGAAAGCGTTGTGGCTGGTATGTAGTATTTCGAAAGTAAGTAATAGTTCATTATTCTCCTCGTAGTTCCCGTTGTAATCCCTCCTTTAACGTTCAGCTCAAGCAAGTAAACCATTTTCCTCACCCCACAAGTAGTTTGAGAGCCTGTCAAGTAACACCCTCATTTCGTCGTCTTTTGGACTTCCCTCATAGACTAACTTTAAGTCAATCATCGCGTTCCTACCTAACCTCCACAACCTTAAGGCTAAAAGGGAGTATAGGAGGAGTTTAAGTAACCTATCCCCGCACTTCTCGTTAAAGTATACTTTAACCTCAAACTCTGAGAGAGGTTTTACCGCCTCACTTGAGAACAGTTTCCCCTTTTCAGCTGTTTGGGTCTTATCGTTAATTGAAACCCTAGTTACAATAAGCCTATCCAACTTTTGTGCGCCGACTACTTCTATTTTAATACAATCGCTCTCGTGGTTAGGATAACCGAAGAGCTTACACACGTCACAAACCCCTTCCCTTTTATGGGCTTCCATTATTTCCTCTGGCGAAGTCCCATTACATGAAGTGTAACCCTTAGGTAAGAAGTTGCTTATTGCTGTCCTTAAAGTCCCCTTTATTGACGACGGTGGCACTACCATGGGGTGTAACGGGTTGTCAGTCAAGCTAAACGTAGTACTACCGCCGATGGTTAGGAAACTTAGGACTCTAAACTTTAAATTAAGGGTTATCATATTCCCACCCTAAAAGACTTCAATACAAAATAGTAGTCTAATAATGGGAAGATGAAACTGTTAACCCCGTCCTTTATTACTTTGCTAATTATCTTAGAGTCAACACTCCCGTCCTCACTCCTAACCCTTTGCCTTATCATATAAGCGATCACTTTATATACGTTCTCTTCATCACTAGCATAATTTACTACGTCCTCTAAGGGTCTTAAAGCCTCTCTCACCTTCTCCTCCCACTTCTCCCTCTCCTTATCGTCCTTATATACGATATAATTATTGAGCCCAACCACGTCCAATAGATCCTTCACCTTCTCCATATCGTTCTTTATTACCATAAGCCCCCTCTTCTTGTTCCAGTAATTTATCATCCTAGTTACAACACCCGTTGTTGCTAAAGTGGTAGAGAAGACAGTAATTGCAATAGAGTTGGGCGATGGTCTACCTTCTATTTTCGAACTCTCCATCAACTCGTTAGCAGCCTGGTAAGTGAACTGGATCGGGTGAGTCGGTTTGACAGCTATTACCCCCACCTTGAATGTGAAGCCAGTGTACTCCTTTGCTTTACTGAATAGGGAGACCGCAAAGGGTACTGCAATTCTTGAAGGAAGTATTAGGAACACGTCGTCCCCTCCTAAGTACATAACTCCGGCTAATACTCTTGCTATCAAGTTTTCGTCGTTTAGTTCCTTAACAGACTCTCTAAAGGCCTTCTTAACACCGTAGTCCAGTTTGAAGCTCCTATCTACGAAGTCTGAGAAAGTGGCCACGGACTTAAATATCTCACCCCCGTTATTACCGTCAGCCTTAAGTAGTGCTACGTATTTTGTGTCGTCCTCTTTTTCGTAACCAGCAATGAATTCCATCGCGTTCTCGAGTAACTTGTCCTCATTACTGAACATCTCAAACCTTTTAGCAAGTTCTGAGGGGCGTATCTCTTTACCGTCCACACGGTATGCAGAAGACACCTTAGCTGAAAAACTCCTATTCCTAGACAGCATTCTAACAGTATAACATCTATCACACAACTCCTCATCCCCTTCTTTATGAGACGCTGGCCTAATACCGCAACTGGTACAAACTTTATGGAGGCCGTAAGAGTAAACTTTTTCCTCCCACGCCGTCCTTTCGGGTGAAACCATGTGATACCAGACAGTACGATAGTTCAATACTTTACCGTTAACCATTAAGGGGGCCCTCTTAACAACAAGCTTAACATCTAACTCCTTTATTGGTATCATCTCGGGGAATTTCACGTCTTTCCTAACTATCACGTATGAATGTCCCCCATAAGCTGAAAGAAGGGCCTCTGCCGGGATCTTGGTCTTTCCGTTTACACTGTCTAAGTAAGCTATAGCGTAAGCCGAAACCAAAAAATCTACTAAGAAACTGGCCATGGATAAGTCCCTAAGCTTGGGGAAATCTGTTATGAACTTCTGCACTCCCGGGAAGTCTATGTATAAAACCCAAGCGTCACAAGAGTTGTTGCTCATGCACTCTCTTATCTCATCTTCTGATACATCGTCAGCTATACTTACGCTTTTAACGTCTTTCAAATCCCAATAGGTGGCCTTGGGGTTTACACTCTTTAATATGACTTTGTAAAGCCTTATGGACAACTCCTCGTACTGCTTTTTATCTTTAAAGCATTCAGACGCTTCCGCGGCTGGCTTATTATAACAATCCTTGAGCCTATCACCCAACACGTCCAATACTACTTTACTTAACCTATCGATTGAAGACGATAACTTGTCTGCATTTTCTACTATCGAGAAATAATCGCTGTGATGCCCCTCCACTAATTCCCTAATCCTCTTAAACTCCTCCCTAATGCAAGTTTCCTCAACGCCTTTATACAACTCCTCCATTATATCTTTTGCTTCTTTGACGTGGTGCTCCGGGTTAGTTAATTTACCTATGTCATGAATTAAAGAAGCTATCCTCAAGTAGTTTAAGTCAACTGAACCGCTCTGTAAAACCCAACTTAACAAAGAAGTCATCTGCAAATGGCTGGCTAAAGAAGTGAAGTTAAACCCTGGCCTGGTATCTGCCGGTGTGTTAAGCAACGCATCATAAACTTTCTCTAAGCTGGAGATATAACGGAATAGATCTGATAAATTCTTTCTCTCCTCGTCAAGGTCGTTAATGAAGTCCTTTAAACTACTTAACTTGAACTCCTTGTAATGCCTTGCTATTACATAAGTGAAAAAGTATTCAAAAGGCGTTACCGCGTATTTTGATTCCGTATAAACCGGTGGGAGTATCATAGGTAATTTAAACACGGAAGTTAGAGCATCCGCAATAATGTCAATCGCGATTTTACCTTTTCCATTACTTAGCCTACAAGCTAACTCGGCAATACTCTCAAATGCCTTGATAAAGTCCTCTAATGCTCTCTTATTGAACTCCTCATCTACAAACTTAACTTTCATTTCTGGTAAAAGTAGCTTACCCCTAATCACTTCTCCTCACCTTCATCTCAAAATAGGATATATCCTTAAACTGGAGAACATTACCTAACTCCTCCCCCTCAACGACATAAAGGTATTGGCCTTCATCCTCACAGTCTAAGTCTATCCTTAAGTCAAACCTTATACATAATTTTACCATCCTCACCACTCCTCGTTAAAGTCTTTAGGTCTGTAAGCGTTAATAAAAGCTGAAACCGATTTACTGACGTCGAAGTTAGATGAAGTTACTGTGGCCTTAACTCTCCCGAACCTTCTGTCGGAATACTTAAATCTACCAAGTAAGACAACTTTATTACCGTTAGGCCTTATCCCTAGGCCGTAAAACACCATCCCGACCTCGACCTCGTTCTTAATTAACCCCCTAATACTGCCTTGGAACTCTGCCCCCTTTTTCACAACTTCAAGATCGTTTACTACAGCTGTCTCCCCCTTAAGAAGCACAGCATCTGAAAAGCTTACCCTACTCCCTAAGCCCATATTTCCTAATAAGTCACATACCGGGCAAACGTTGGGAAACTTTTCCGGATCAAATCTGTCTGAGTGCTTTTGCACAGGGTGGAAGATCCTAACATATGTAGCAGAAGAGTTTGTGCTCGGTGCATCAACTATATAACACGACTGTGGGAGGGATAACTCTAACCTACTCCTCACCAACCCCTTTATGGTACTCCCTGGTATCACAATTTTTCCGCCTGCCCTAGAAAATGATTTGAAAGTAGTGATACTAACGTTAGGCAATTTACCGTACTTAATGAAGTCCTCAATGTCCTTTTCCTCAATTTTACTACCAGATATCCCAACGTTACCCGAGCCTACGTGAAGGAAGTCACTGACAACTACTATGCGAATACTTGCCGTAAATTGTTTCAAATTCTTGTCGTTCCTACTTGTGTAGTGAGCCCTCTGGATAGGGGATCTTTGCACTATCAAACACCTCTATTAATGGTCTCATCTTCTCGAAAAACTCATCACCTTTAAACTCTTTATTATACTCTACACTTACTTCCTTATCCTCATCACCCACCTTAGTTACACCCTCATTCTTTAAGGTAAGCCTCTCGAACTTCACAAGCCCAAAACCCCTACTTTTATGTCCGCCGATTTGCACGTAACCATCATGGATCCACTTCATAATCTTTATGAGGTAACCTAAGACGTAATTAGGTAAGTTCTGCCCGATAACCTTGAAGTTGAACTTACTCCCTGGCTCTACAAACTCTACTGTAACTAGAGCTCTTCTTGCCGCAGCCCCCTCAGTCCTACTTATCGCCACCATGGTCCTACTACCTAAAGTGAAGAGATAGTTTCCCTTTTCGTCCTTCAGGGGGTAGGAGTCTAGGAACCTAGCAGAACCTACTACACTCATAGTTCCGAAGGTCTTACAGTTTATGCAAGTATATCTCCAGAACAAGTCTATTGCCTTGCTTTTATCTCTAGGTATAGCTTGCTGAAATTCATTCGATAATTTCCTTAACTCTAAGCAATTGTCCCTCCCGACACCACTACAGACTTCTAACCCCCTTTCCCTCGCTATCCTTTCCCCGGTACTCCTAAACACGCCCTTCCATGAAGAACCCGGAATTACCGGAATTCCCCGTGAGTCTTTTAACACTTGATCCCTAGCCACACTGGCTGGGTCGAAGTCCCCTTTCCCAGCACCTATCCTTAAGGGGGAGATTACTTCTATAACGCCTTCTATTACGTTAACCCTTTTCACCACGTCCTTCCTTATGAAGGTGTAATCAGCCATGAAGGTTTCACCTCTTGAAGTTTTAGCAAGTCCCCTTTACTTAAGTAGAACTTGGGCTGGGTGAGTTTAATTAGACCGAAACCGGTCGTCTTCCTCGCCCCTATGAATATCCCTTGTATCATTGAGTTTATTAGGAAACGCATTACTTCCACAGCCTTAGCCTTCCACTCTGTTGCTTCACCGTTTATGAAGTCTAAGTTGTAAACGAACATGGTGAACTTGAATTTTCCCCCAGGTTCCATGAAATCTAAAGAATAAAGGTGTCCAGGTAACTGCCCTCCGAAAACCCTGTCTATGGCGACCATAGTCCTCTGACTTATTGTGTACTCCTCAGCTATAGCGTCTAAAATATAAACCCTACCAGACAAGTCCTTAAACCCGAAAATGGTACAAGGTATACAGTACTCTCCGCCTTCACAACTCTCGCACTTCTCGTCATCAATATCACAAACTTTATTATACTTATCCTCAGTCCAGCTTTTTACGTAAGCTTCTGCTAAACTCCTCAGAGCCCCTTTAAGCGAGGAACCGGGGATTATTGGTTTCCCGTTTATGGTCAAGAGGGGATTGTCTGTAATTGACGTGAAGGTTTGAGTCTTACCGCTTCCCACTCTCAGCGGAGTTTCGTTAACTAAGTAACCTTCAACCTTTATTATGCTGGTTATCCTGTCTAAGTCGTAACAGTCAGACATTCTTTCACCTCATTTTTTCAGCTAACTTCCTCACCAGTTCGTCAAACCTTTTCACGTTCTCTATTTCTCTCCTATCCACGTTTACCCCGGTTATTGCCTCATACAACCACTTTAAGTAACCTAAGTAAAGTAAGGCTTGGTCTAAGTTAAGGGTGGAAAGGGTTGAAAGTAACTCTTTTCCGGTCTCTGGATTAATTTCATGTCTCCCTATTTGCCTTAATATATAAGCTTCTAATTCCTTTACGTTCCTAGTACTCTGTAGAAAGGTCAGTAAGTTATTCACGGTAGTTTTATCAACCTTATCATCAGGCTTTGTTGCCTTGATCGCAGCAACTGTTGCCTTGTCCAACAAGAGATCTTCTGTGACCGCGGTCATTGGGTATTTTAAAAACCTAGACTTTAATAAAGATTACTAGCCGTATTTAAGAGTCTAAAATGATTTTCACTTGTCTATTTACTTTGAAGTTCGCCTAAACAGTTTTTTCCTCCATTGCTCTTAGAGTAATAAAACTGTGTTAGGCTTGAATAAGCCAACCAGAAAGCGTTAAAGGCTTTTGAACCTTCTTAACTGCTGACTTTTACGGTTAAGTTTGTAGGAAATATACCGTTAATGTTTAGAGTCCGTATCACTATCTTTAATCACTCCTCGCAATACTACTAAATACGACTACGGATACTAAATTATCACCCAACTCCTCCCTCATTATGTTAATGAGCTTCTACAACGAGCTTTTGTAGGGCTCATCCACTATATGTTTCCCATTTATAGTAATAGTTTTAAACAGATGAGGAAATTCATTCGCAATTCTGACTCTCCAAAAGAGTCAAAATTACGTAATTCTGACTCTCCAAAAGAGTCAAACTTATTTTCACTTAACTGAGATTTTAATACGTGGACAGAGAACTCATCTTAAAAGCGCTCATAGACTGGAACTTCTGGTATAAACAACAGTTCGTCGGATATCCAAGAGAAAAATACGTAGAGGAAGTGCTAAACATCATAAAAAGCGATTATATCGCAAGCGTGTTGGGCGTTAAGAGGGCCGGCAAATCTACCATACTAAACCAAGTTGCCAGAAAGCTTATTGAAAACGGCACGGATCCATTTGACATATTAATAGTAAACTTTGAGGACGGGAGGTTTTCGGAAATAAAAAACGCTAAGGATCTCTTTAGCCTTTACAACCTTTATCTGGAAGTGAAAAGGCGAAAAGGCACAAAACCTTACATATTTTTAGATGAAGTTCAGAGAGTCGAGGGATGGGAGGGGTTTGCTAGGTCTTTAGTTGATAGAAAGGAGGCATTTGTAGTAGTTTCAGGCTCAACCTTAGATCTCTTGAACGATAATGCTAGGAAAAAATTAGCCGGAAGGCATGTGATAGTTAACGTTTACCCCCTTTCATTCAAGGAGTTCTTAGAGTTCAAAGGAGTGAAGGTAAACACGGAGATCGACATAATAGCTAGAGAGGCTGAGATAAAATCCCTCTTTCACGAGTATTTACTTTACGGTGGTTTCCCGGGCATCGTGAACAGTAGTATAAAAGAACAATTACTTTCCTCCCTTTATGAGGACATATTGGTTAGGGACGTGATTACACCTTGCAAGATAAAGGAGAGTGAAAAGCTTAGGACTTTAGCCCTCTACTACATTACCAATTCCGGGAATAGGATAAGGTTTAGGAACGTTTCGAGGCAATTACAAATCCCCTTAAGGACTGTACAAAGGTTTACTGAATGCCTCGTAAAGGCCAATCTGGTATTCTTCGTTTATCCCCTATCCCCCCATTTATCAGTAATGGTTAGGGCTGAGAGGAAAGTTTATGCTGTAGACCAAGGACTGATTAATGTAATAGGACACAAGCTTAACCCCAACATGGGGGCACTATTAGAAAACCTCGTGTTCTTAGAGTTGCTGAGAAGGCATGGTGAGGGTAAGGTGTTTTATTATCGCGGTAAGAAGGGGGAGGTTGATTTTGTGATAAAAGAAGGTAATTCTGTTACTAAGGCCTACCAAGTGACTTACAAGCTTAACGAAAGGGAGTATAGTGGTGTTAAGGAGTTGTTAAAGTATGTTCCCGTGACATTTCTAACATATGATGAGGAGGGTGAAGTTGAAGTTAACGGGGTTAAGTTAAAGGTGTTGAAAGTTTGGAAGTGGTTAATTAGTGAGGAGTTGAAAAGCAATTTTTCGTCAAAAGAATACCCAGCCTAGAATCAACGGTGGGAATAACGAGGAGGAAACACTGAGTCACGAAAACTCGATGTAAAACATATACTCCACTGCTTTTCTTCTCTCAGCGGAAATAAACGCTATTCAGTCCTTGAAAAATCGCATTTAGTCGAAGCTGTTATGAAAATCCCACTTCCTTAACCAACGTATTTAAACGCGTTCTTCCCGGTGAATATTACTTTTGTTCTGAAAGAACACCCTTCATGATAGGGTTGGTTAGATACTACCTCTGAAGTTTAAACCCTTGATCACAATCGCACAAAGCACGAAAACGGATTACTTGGTATAACATTAAAATCATTAAACTCCCCCTCTTAATTAATAAAGTGAAAATCATGCAAGACGAAAGTAAAATATGGGAGATAATCAAAAAATACCCTCTAACACTTTACCTAATGGACTTCGACCACTTAAGCCCTCCAACCTTCAAAAGCACAAAGGCTTTTAACTTGCTGAAGGAAATGGAGAGCTATATTTACCCCGCAAGGGAGAACGATTACGTTAGGTGTTACTACTACCTCTTCTTACCCGTTAACGTAAAAGGGAAGATAAAGTTCGTGCCAACGGGCTTTTGCTACCTCAAGGAGTTTGACGAATACGAGTTCTTTGTACACACTAAGGGTGGGATAAGGATTGGGAAAGGCGATGAGGAATTATCAGATTGTTATAACTCACTTTTAATGAGGGTTTACGAGTTCATGAAATTGCAGCATGAAGACCCTATCTTCGTCACCACTAAAGACATTTACAAATATTATTTAGTAGGAGAAGTAAAGCTGAAATACGTTACTAAACCGAAAATGAGCAAGGAAGAGGCTAAGCAAATCCTTGAGCTATATAAGGAGAATTTGAAGAACAGACTTCCTTCAGACGACATAACTTTAAGGGATTATTTGGAGGTCGTGAAGGTAGTTTATGAGGCAAATAACTTCAAAGTGGACAAAGACCTAAAGGAGTTGTACAAAAGGTATGCCGACGGTAGGGATTGCGGAATGATGGATTTACCTTTAGATGATAAAGAAGCGTTCAAGGACTGGAAGGAGCATGATGCCCATTGTGGCGGTCATCCATTTGAGATAATAAGGGGAGGGTTTATTACTTACGGCGTTTACTTATACCCTCCCAGAGAGGGTAGGTACACGATTTACGCTAATGACTTCATTGACGAGTATATAAATGCTGTTAAGGAGTTCTTGAAGAGGAAAATCCCGTTTAGGGCACCGGATTTAATAAACGTTTTGAAATACCTCACGGGGGAGTTAGTAGTTAAGGTTAATGATTACTCGGACTTCCCTAAACATCTTTACATATTCTATTTTGATGTAGAGAACAAAAGGAAGATAAAGTGGGAGGAGGTAGAGGAGGTTAATTACAGGAGGAGAAGGTAGTGGAAAACGTTACAGTATATAAACATAATAATAGAGACGACATTTGTAGATCATAGTGTTAAAGTCGATCAGGACTACGATATTTTTATATCCGGTCTAGGGAAGTACTGCGAAACTTAAAAATGTATTTCAAGAAGTGACTAAATAAGGTGATGAAGTAGAAGCGTTATAGTCTAGTAAACTCAGGTTTGGTGAATTTAATTATAGGTTTACGGCATGAATTTTCATTATTAATACTATATGGCAAAATATTTTCTTAATAGATCAGTCTCACTTTCCTTACCTCTTTTTCCACTTTTATCGTCATAATCTTCCCGTTTATCTTAGGAACTAGCTCAACCCCATCAACAATCACTTTGCCAACAGCTGAGAAAATTAGCAGATTATTCAAATAGAAGGGTTTTGAAAAAGTTATTATACCGCCTTCACTTTTGATTCTTACACCGTTATACAGAATCTCTCCGTCGCCGTAAACTAGTAAACCGTCTGAAAGGGGTATTATTGAACCCTTTCGTATATATATCGGGAGTTCGTGTTTGGAGTCAACCCATCCGCTTAACTCTTCCCCATCCCAGAAATCAGCCCATTGAGAATCCCTTGGAAAATCACTTTCCTCCTCTCCCCCTGGAGTATCGGAGCGTAAAGTAAGAGTTTACCTACCATGTATTCATCATCAATCCTATAGGTGTCCTCATCTCTTTGAAACTCATAAAATAGAGGTCTTATTATTGGGTGCCCCTTTTCATGTGCTTCTATTGCTAGCATGTAAAGGTATGGGAGAAATCTGTACCTAAGGTTTATTACCTCCTTAACTTTCTCTTTATAGTAAGATGGTAGGAATATCGGTTCGGTATCAATACCGTCAGTAGCCTTATGAGTTCTGAACAAAGGGAAGAAGAGGGCTATTTGGAACTGTTTTAATAGCATTTCCGGTGAATTATCAATCTCCTTTAAATTCCTACCCTGAAAACCGCCGATGTCAATACCGACATAAGGTATTCCGGAAATCGAGAGACCTAAAACCAATTGAATTTGCAACTTGAGCTGATCCCATGAAGGGGTACTGTCACCAGTCCATATAAAGGCATATTTTTGTATCCCAGCATAACCACTTCTCGAAAGTATGAAGACCTCTTTCCTACCAGCCTTCTCGAAACCCTTAAAAGTAGCTCTAGCTTCATAGTAAGCGTAAGCGTTCCTAACGAGTGAATGAGGCACTACTTTACCCCTTACTTTGTGTACGACATAGTCCGGAAAGGCTAAGTAGTCGGCCAGGTTCTTAAAACTCACCGGTAAGTCCCCCAAGACTTCGTTTATGCAATTTACTTTACTAAAGTCTGTTGGTTCATTCATATCCAGCCAAATCCCGTCAATGCCTTGTGAAAGCCATTTTGCAACTAGATTGCTCCACCACTCCTCGGTTTCGTCTCTAAAGAAATCGGGGTAAACCGAGTTCCCGGGCCACAATTTACCAACGAACAGCTCACCCTTAGTAGTTTCGCAGTACTTCCCTAGACCGGATATAAAAATATCGTAGCCCTGATCGACTTTAACACTATGATCTACAATAGTTATCACCTTAACACCACGAGAGTGAAGTTCATTAATAAACTTCTTCGGGTCATAGAACCTCTCCCTATGCCAAGTAAAGAGCTTAAACGAGTCCATGAAGTCTATATCTAGGAATACGCCGGTTATTTTAAACCCTTCCTTTAGAAGCAAATCGACAAGCTCAATTATCTTATCTTGGGGATAGTATGAGTAACGAGAGATCATATAACCGAAAGCCCATTCTGGAGGTAAGAAAGGTTTTCCCGTGACCTCAGTATACCTTTCAATAACCTCCTCAACACCGGGCCCCTCAAATACGTAAAATTCGAAGCCCTTTTCTGGTACTTTTATCTTAATCTTCGCGTAGTCCTCAAAGCCTATATCGAAAATTAGTTTAGATGCTGAGTTAACGAAATACCCAGTTGCAACACCGTCAAGAAGCGTTATAATAAACGGTATGTTGACGTAAAGTGGGTCTTGAAATTTCTGATATGCCCCGGGGTCTAAGTTCCACATTACATACCTCTTCCTCCTCCTATCCAGTTCAACGGCCTTTTCTCCCAAACCGTATACGTGCTCCCTTAAATCCAAGGGTTTTTCTATTACTATGTAATCCCTCTCTTCCTTAATTTGAAGTGAAAAATCCGATAACGACTTACTGGATTTACTTCCACTAAATCCAAAGTCTATCGGCGGAAATGGGTCATTAACCTTTATTTTATAAATCTTGCCCTTCTCCTCTATTTCGACCTTCATTAAATCACCATAATTATTTCGTAATTACGATAATTGAATTTAATCTTGTTTTGTAGAGCTCTCCTAACGCTACCTCTCATCTCTGTATTTCGGAACTTCCTCCTCTCGTAGGGTGAAGGCCAGTAAACAATTCATGTTCAAAAATGATTATCCCTAATCGCTGTTTGAATTAAGCCCTTAGCGTGTAGCTGTTGATTGTATAACAACTTTAAATGAGCGTAAAGCCCGCGAAGTACTTGCGAGTGTTGTGCAGGATGCCCGGGGAAACCGCCGTAAAGTAGAACCACCCATTACCTTCACCTATTGTCGTAATTACGGTTTTGGTATTCCGAACAAACGTTTGCGCTTCAATAACTAATCAGATTTTCTCAGCCTCATTAGTTTTCGTAAAATTTACACTAATACGTGACCGCTGGAATATTTGCCTTAATCCTCAACTCATCAACAGTCATTCCTCGACGCTACGTATATGTCGCCATCCCCAATGTGAAATTCTAAAGCTAATCTCAACCTTAAAGGAAGGGAGTTTATGAAGTTCCGGTTAGCCTCCTTTCTCCTTAACTCCCTAGCCGTAGTCAACAGTTTCCGATAAACCGTAAAGTTTATGTTATTTGATATTATTTAACATTACAAACTATCCCTTAACGAAAATTTATAAACTTTTATGCTAACATTAAATCGGAGGGTGCCACAATGAACTCGATGAGCAATGTGAGGGGGAGGAAGGTGTCCAATGAAACTCCCCATGTCCTCGAGGGGAGTGGTTTAGCTACCGCTCCCGTAGACGGCATGGGGAGGGAAATAAGGGGCATGAGGACGAGAGGTTGGATAAAAATTCATGAAACCTCAATGAAAGTCCGACCCCCACTTCTCATCCTCTTCCATAAGTTTTATGTATTATATTTATAACCTTAAATTTTTACAACATGAAAAATCTTCACACCACAAACCCACAACTCCAACTTTCTCGCTCAAAACTTCTTAAACAAATTACTCATATCAACCTTATTCTCCTATCCCAACACAACCTCAGTTCTAAATCCGAAATACTAACACCTTTAATTCTTCAGTCCTTCTGAGAATAAATTAAGATCCTCTCAGACTTTAGTATCGTCCCATTAAGGGGTGTGAGCTTTTCCGTAAAGATGAAGATTAGATACAAACCATGAAAATCCAATGAAGTCCAAACTTCACCCATAAGCTTTATATCGTTAGAATAAAACTAGTTATTCGTGGATTTGAGTGCCATTATTAATAACGGGAGGAACTGTGAATTTTTACTTAAATATGTTCTTTAGTTAATGCATATATGGAAAACGAGGTTTAAATTCACCAAATCTGAGTTTGAGATTTAGAATAAATTTTCCCTAAAAATAACTACGACTCATGATAAAATATAGTAATAAATTATAACCATTTAGTAATCAACCCAGAGAACAACACGACTAGATAGGGGATTGATTCGAAGGCTAATATTAGACTTTTACTCCCTATGACGAAACCCTCTATTACTCCAGAGAATATTGTAAAGCATGTAACTGTAAGTAACATTCTTAATTCTTCTCTTGATATTACATCAGTGTTTATCCTTAAAGTTTCTACTATTTCGTCTTCTGCTATTCCAAGGACTATTAGAGTAGTTATGCCAGTAAGTACGAGTGAGTAAACCATTATACCGAATATGGCAAAGTAATTTAGAACCATATCCATTGATATTAACATAAGTTTTGAAATATAAAAAAGTATTATTTTTAAATTTTTTGAATTACGATTTCTCGTAAATATGAAAAAGCTATTACCTCCTTTATAGTTAGTTTTAACTTATTACTTTACTTTCAATACGCAAAAAGATTACGAAAACTCGTTAAACACTATTAATTGTACAACCTTACTCACCTTCACTGTTTTACCGATGTCTTTGACATTGATTAGAAAACGTTTTAACCACTATAAGCTACAATGTGCCTATCTATAATCCATGGTATTAGAATCTTTTAGGTCTTAATGTTAAATTTCCTTCTTAATCTGGTAATGGTACCCTTGATAATTGGTGCAACAATATATCTTTATTCCCATCGTTAACCATTTTTTGGCTTAAATATGGCTGTCATGGTAACTGCATTAGCTGAGGAACTAATACATAAGAAACTGGAAAACCTTTATATTCATGTATCTTTCTTCCCAACTTCGTAGTACTGAATGAGAAATTCATGGGTTCTGCTTTTGGCATTGCGCAATTTGGAAATAATCCGTTCAGCGCACTTTTCGGGCTACATTTTATTACTCCCTAAATAGTTACTGGCTCTTTTATCCCATGATGACTGAAATGCTAACGTTTTACTTACCGCGTTATACAGAAGGATTTACATATAAAGAGTTATTATCATTGGTTGGCATAACGCGTTCCCGGGTTACACTATTTAGTTCTCCACAGCGGTTTCTCCCATCGGTTGTTTTTTCTCGTAACGTTCTCGGCTTTAGGAATTCTGAACGTTAAAGGATTATGGAAGTGCATACGTATCACAATATTGCTCGGGACGCTATTTACTTTCATTAACGCTATACCTTACAACTTACTTATCGTATTTTCTATGGTCAATTATTATAAAGAATATACTACACGGAAACACCCCAGTGACCATCTGATAAAACGAATTATAAGAATACACTACATCGTGGTTTGGAGCCTTTTTATGTTGTGAAAATTTAAGGTTTTAGATATACTACTACAATGACGAAAACTAACTGAACCCCGTGTATAAGAATTACTAGCGCTGACGCATTACGATACAACTATTTAAGGTCTTACCGGAATATTTAATTAATGAGTGAAGATATAGTAAGGGCTTTAGTGGGCAATGAAGAGTTTTACAAGAAGCTTATCGAAATGATATATGAGAGGCTCAAGAATGAAGTAGTTTTGAATAGGTTGGATGAAATAAATAAAGTACTTAATGAACTGTCAAATGCCGTTCAAAAGAACACCGATCATATAGTATTACTGTGGGAAAAGTTAGACCAACATGAAGGGGCTTTACGTCAATTAATGGAGGCCTTAAGGGATCAAGGGATAGCGATTAAGGAGATGCAAAAAGTACTGCAAATCCATAGCCAGAAAATTGAGGAATTACAAAAAGCAGTAGAAAAGCAAGGCCAAATCTTAGAACAGCACTCCAAAGTTATAGAAGGGCTGCAGAGGGCGGTGGAAAAACTGGAAGTAACAGTGGAACAACACTCCAAGGCCATAGAAGGATTACAAAAAGCGGTAGATCAACACTCAAAAACGATCGAGGGATTGGAAAAAGCAGTAGAGAATCACTCTAAAGTTATCGAGGGATTAGTAAAAGCGGTAGAAAAGCTAGGAGCCACAGTAGAGCAGCACTCAAAAGCAATCGAAGGGCTACAAAGGGCGGTGGAAAAACTGGAAGTAACTGTTGAGAATCATTCTAAGGCTATTGAGGCATTACAAAAGGCAGTGGAAAGGTTAGAGAACATAACAGAGCAGCACTCAAAGACGATCGAGGGACTGGAAAAAGCAGTAGAGAATCATTCTAAGGCAATCGAAGGGCTACAAAGGGCGGTGGAAAAATTAGAAGCTACGGTAGAGCAGCACTCAAAAGCAATCGAGGGATTACAAAAGGCAGTGGAAAGGTTAGAGAACATAACAGAGCAGCACTCAAAGACGATCGAGGGACTGGAAAAAGCAGTAGAGAATCATTCTAAGGCAATCGAAGGGCTACAAAGGGCGGTGGAAAAACTGGAAGTAACTGTTGAGAATCATTCTAAGGCTATTGAGGCATTACAAAGGGCGGTGGAAAAATTAGAAGCTACGGTAGATCAACACTCAAAAGCAATCGAGGGATTGGAAAAAGCTGTAGAGAAGCTGGAGGCGACGGTAGAAAATCATTCTAAGGCTATTGAGGGATTGCAGAGGGCCGTAGAGAAGCTTGAAGTAACTGTGGAACAGCACTCAAAAGCAATTGAAAAGCTAGAAAAGGCAGTAGATCAGCACTCAAAGGTGATCGAAGGATTACAAAAGGAGATGACGAAGTTGAGTACCGAGATTGGAGGGTTTACCAGTAGAGCTGGAAAAGCGATAGAGAGGACTATATTAAATATTTATAAAGAGGCTCTACTACTCCATGGTGTAGACCCTACCAATGTCAAACACGGAAAAATAAAAGATACTCTCGGTGTTGTTGATAAAGATAAAGAGTTTGAAGTAGACTTTTATGAGACCGACGATTACGTTTATGTATTTGAAGTTAAGAATTATGCGGACGAGGCTGTACTTGAACAAATGAGGAATAGGGTTAAGCTTTTCTCAGCTCTTTATAAGAAACCCGTAAAGTTCTTTATTGTAACAAATTACGTTGAAAAAAGCGTAAAAGAGGAGGCTGAAAAGGAGGGTGCCACAGTTATAGCTTCTTATGTTATAGAAGAAGAGGAGTAAACATAATCGTTTTTAAATAAGTGTAGAGTTAGGCCGGGATAAAAACCTTTGTTCAAGGTTTTGGACTTCATAGGGTTTCGTGAACATGAAAAATCCTCAGCTCTTGGGGTCACGGGAAAGCACCGTTTATCCCTATACTTTCATTTCAATCATTTTATCTTCATTTATGATCGAGTGTGGGGATTTAGCCCTCAACCATACTGTCAAACAAATCGAGAGAAGTGAGTATACCTCGGTTTAAAGACGAACAAAATTCCCGCCTAGTAAAGTATATTAAAGTCTGTTCTAAAACTGAATTCATGGAAGCCCATGATAACTTAATCTCAGTTCTGAGGGAAAGGGTGAGGGAAGCCGAGAAAGTCGCCAAAGAATTATCTAAGGACGGAGACATCATAGGTAGGGTTACGAGGTTCGAGTTCATTCACGTGGGAGAAAAACCAGTGATAAAAGTTGAAATCTCCTTTGAGGATTACTTTAAAAACCCGGTTAAGAGGGGTGAAATATTAGGTATCGCTTCCATCATTCCCAGAGTAATCATGCTGGGGATAGTGGAAGACATAATGAGGGGTGATATGTTAGCGAATTTAGGAATTAAGGAAATAAGGGGCAGGGAAGACCCCTCGACTATAATCACGAGTACAATAATAACCCTAGACCCCGTGTCCGAAATGGCAATTGACGACTTCTTAAACGGTAAACCCTCACCAAAACCCGTAGTCTCCCCGATTGACCCCCAGTCCCCCGTTTTCAGGCCAAAAGAGGAAGTAATAGAAGCCGGGTTTAACATTCCGAAGGAGGGGGTTGTAATCGGTAACGTGTTCTCCGGGTTTGAGAAGATTAACGCCAGAGTTATTTTGGACGAAAACACCCTAACTCACCACGTGTTAATTATAGGTACTACGGGGTCGGGTAAAACTACCTTGATGAAGAGCATGATTTTCGATAAGAGTTTAGACAAGCAAGTGGTAGTATTCGACAGACAAGGGGACTTCGTGAGGTTCGCGTTAAAGAATTTAAAGAACGTAAAAGTCGTGGTTCCTCTCACGAGCAAGATCAAGGACAGGTTCGTGGACTTAATTGCCGAAAGGTACTGTGAAGGTTTTGAAAAGGGATTGAGTGTGGAGTGTGAAGGAGGGGTTACGTTCATCCCCTTCTCCTTAAAGTTCTCTCAGCACTTTAAGGACTTGCCCAAATACACCCCATACTTGAGCGAACAAGCCTCAATGAGTTGGGAAGCCATTTATAATAGGTTCACCTACGATTTAAGAGAGTTTCTCAAAAAGGCTTTAAAAGACAATAAAGAAACGGTTGCAGATCAATATTCTAACTCCATTTTATCAAACCTTAAACTCTCCCATTTAGTAAACGAAAAACTCCCGTTGGAGTACAACAACCTAACGTCGGTATCAATAAAAGGAGGAAGTGATAGAAATCCCGTAATTTATAAGATAGTCGACAAGATAGACGATAAGAACGCAAATAAGACAGCCAATAAGAACGCAAACACTTTCGTATTAAACCTCCACGACTTATTGAACTATGTCATGTACGAGGATCTAGACTTAGCCCCCTCGACCGGGAAGAGCGTAAATAGGGCATTGAAGACCATGAACGACTACGGGATATTTGACGTCGAGAACACAGTCAACGAACTGGACGAGGAAATACTTGAGAGCGATTATGTAATCGTAGACCTCTCCTTCATCTTAGAATACACGTACTCAGTTGAGCCCTTGAGCATTATCGCTTACAAAATATTAGACAGCATTTACCAATACAAGGACAGACTTTACAAGAAGGGTGTTAATGACAGACTGACCCTATTGATGATTGACGAAGCTCACGAGTTCTTCCCCCAAAGTAAGGGGGAAGTGTCGAAGGAGACGGTTGAGGAAATGATTAACAGGATAATGAGGTTGGGGAGGGTTAGGAAACTAGGTGCGGTCTTAGCGACTCACATGCCTGAGGACTTAAACCCCTTAATCCTCCAGTTATCTAATACTAAAATCATTATGAGGAACGGTAGGGAGGTCTTAGAGAAAATGGGGGCTAAGGACTTTGAGGACTTATTACTCACAGCCCCTCCTGGGCTAGCTTTAGTAAAGAGCTTGAAGTTTGATGACTTACTGATGCAGACCGTAATTAATTGGGAGCAGAAATAACAGTTTACTCATTAATGGGGATGAGTGCTCAAGATGATGGTATTGAAAGGGATTACTTTAGCTGGGGATATCTTATTATCTATTTCCCTCTCCTCAATAGGTTATATCACGACAATGGTTATCGGATAACTACTAAAAGGTTTTGTGAAACTTGACTAATGTTATTATTCTTTTAATCTTCTCTACCTTTCCATTCGATTGCAAGCTGATTTTAGGCTTCGGCAAGAAAACATAATATTAGCCTTTTTTAACATAAAACTACGTTAATACCACAGGCCATTGATAAAACACTCTTATATTAACGCTCATCCGCAACTTTCTCTCGTAACCGACATTTTTACTTTATATATCACATCTTCTTTAGGTTCTCATTAGCCTTTTTAACGTTCTAAACACGATAATTATACAATAAGAAAGGTAATTACAAAAATTGGGAGTTGAGGACCTCGCCTCTATAAAGCGGGGAGGAGTTAGCACAAACGTCCTCAATTTCACCTTGCCTACTAACCTCAATACTCTTCTTAATATCACCACGCGTAAAGGCGTATTCACTCTTTATAGTAACCCACGCGTTTATCAAAGCCCTACCCTCCCAGCTCTCTAGATCAACCTCGAACGGAAAACCCGTCTTGTCGAGGAAGGATAACAACTCCTCAATTTCCTCATTTGTTGCCCTCTTAGTCCCCCACCTTATCTCCCTAACCCCGACGTATTTTTCCCCTTTCCCCGGGATTATCACCATGCCGTGAATGGCTTTAACCCTATAGGTCGAGGTGTCTACGCTATCAGCATTAAAGAACACGGCCCTCATGTAAGGTGACCCCGCTCCCATTACATGTAAGCTTCCTCCCCACTTCCTCCTTAAATAGTGATAAGTTACAATAGTCTTCAGCCTACCTCCTTTATACTTCTGGAGTATCGGGGGGACTACTCCGCCGTAAGCCAATACTTTAGGGGGGTGGGACTTATAAAAGTCTAAGGACTTATCAACCCATTCAAATGGGTAGGCGTGTATTACCGGGACTACGTTTATTTCTGCCTCGTAGAGCTTTAAGTAATTCGAGAAACTTTCCTCAGACGGGGGGTTGCAAGGAGGGGTGGGTATGTCTAAGGAGATGAAGTAGTCCCCTTCTACCTCCTTATAACGTTTTATAACTTCTTCAACAGAAATCCTTACCCCCTTCTTCATTATCTGGTACCCCCCGGAGTCCACCCACGTCTCGTTTTCCCATACCCTCTCGACCTTTTTTAACTGGTTGAACATTATGGGCGTTTTGAACTCCCAGATGGGGATTCTGTTATCCGGTATTCCCAGTATTATCTTCATGTAGAATGATATTGGTATTACCAGGGTAATAACTTTTATTAATATCATACGAGTTTGTATAACGAAACGCGACAAGGGAGTAAGAGCTGATGTTTTATCCCACGTAATTAGTCGCTGAGAGGAAACATGAAAAATTCCAATAGCCTAAACTAGTTTTTAGAACTTCTCTAACGAGAAAATGTTATAAATTCCTAGTCTCCCTAGTGGAGTTGGAGAAGAGCGTCACTAAATAGGGAGTTGTTCGTCCCGCCGTAAAAGTTGTAATAGCTATAACTTTCCTTTACTCCAATAATCGCTTAACATAAGCTTAAAATATTACAATGATAATATTATAGTGGTAATATAATCATGGAAATATTACGAAGAGAATACAAAGACTTGAAAAACGTTGAAGGTTGGATGTTGATCTACGGAAGGAGAAAAGTAGGAAAATCGTTCTTGATAAGAAAATACGTAAACCACGATCTGTATTACGTTATAACTAGGGATTTACAAGCCTATTTTCCGTCAGACGGAAGTTTTAGAAAGCTGGATGAAGCTTTCGTACAGTCAATTAAAGCGCTACGTGAGGGGAAAACGGTTGTAATAGATGAGTTCCAGCGACTGCCCGAAAAGTATTGGGATGGGTTAAGTGCTGAACACCCGAACGGCAAACTAATTCTCGTAGGATCGAGCTTTAGGGTGATGAAAAAATTAGTAGACAAGAGAAGTCCTTTACTCGGTTTAGTATTGCCTTATAAGCTTGACATAATACACTACGCTGACGTGTTAAGCCAGGTTAAAGACCCATTACTCTCCTTAATTTACAGAGACCCCTGGAGTATTAATTTCGTTAAAGGCTTAAAGGACTTAGAGGAGAAAGCTTATCAGCTCTACATGGTCACTAAGGCGTTAATAGGGGAAATATTTGAAGAGGAGGAAAGGCAGTTAACAATGCTTTATGAAGCCGTCTTGCTCTCCCTTGCTGAGGGGGAGTGGAACACTCCGATAATTTCCGGTGCTTTAAACAGTAAAGGTTTTAATGTAACCCCTTCTACGGTCAGCGGTATTTTGGATACGCTAGTTAACATGGGGCTTGTGGAGAAGATAAAGATTTACGGGGATAGGAGAAGGGCCAGGTGGTATTATAGGATTTCCTCACCAATAATCTCCTTAATGTTTTACGCTGAGGCAAAGTACAATGTCTCTTTTACTGAAACTTTAGGAGAACTACCAATAGGTAGGGAAGTACAATTCTCGATAGGGGAGATGATGGCTGAATACAAAAACTTAACCTTCGCTTATTCGCCCTATGAAGATATAGACGTCGTACTACTAAATAATGATAAACCTGTTATTGGATATGAAGTAAAGTTAGGTGGGTTTTCTAAAAGTGAGGGTGAAAAGTCTGTAGAGAGGATTAGAAGGGCCGGAATACCTAAGGCCGGGTTAATTAGTCTGACTGAAAAACCAAACTTTAGTTTAGCCGATGAGGTTTTAGGACCAGAAGATTTGGTTAAAATTGCGGAATATGTGTTCAAGAAATATGTGGAATAGTAGGTTTATGAGGGATACGCTTTAACTCTACAATTCATCTGAAGAGTTGATCAAAATCATTACTGCGTCGTCTTCCTTAGTCATTCCCATGTCCTCATCGATGGTAATTAATTTCATCTCAATTAATTAATAACCTTTTCACCTTCTATTTATGATAGTATCGGCCTTTCAATAAATTTAGCTTATGGAAAGTCCTATTAATCACTTTTTGTGCTTCACTTCAAATTTTATTAAGGTCGACGTTAAACCCGCTTTTTACCCATATTTGATTTTAGTAAATCTAGCAACTTCTTAACTAATTCTCTAGCCTTATTTATTCCATTCCTACATATTATATAAGTTAACTCACTTAATGTCAGATTAGTAATTATTGGCTCTAGTTTACTACTGTTAACTTGAGGAATTTTTCTCCTAACTTCGACCCTTCTAAAACCTCAACTAGTACTCCAGTATTAACTACTACCCTCATCTTCCCTTCTCGACCTCTCTAATCTCTTTTGCAGAACCTAAAAGGGAAAACAGTAATTGAACATTCTTTTGAGATTTCAATTACGTCACGATCGTTTTCATAACCACAATTGCATTTAAACCAACGATGAGAGCTTCCCTCATTTTTTGCCCACACTTAGGGCAAGAGACGGGAGAGTATTTAGGGTTGACAAATATCACTCTGCTTGCTAAACAATCCAGTACTGAATCCTACTATATTAAATAGAGTTTATCACGAAACTCTCTTGACAGTTTATCCACGTTCTTGATGAGGTTCTTAAAACTCTCCAACTTGATGACATTGACATCCATTCTCTCAGCTTTATCAACAACTCATTTCCCCACTTTCCTACCAAAATCCTCCATGACTCTCTTGGCCTTTTGGTGGAAGGAGTGAATCCCTGTGAAGGATCCTCTTATTTTCCCTTCACCTCTCAATTTATGTACGGTTGTTAATGACAACATTATGCTCATAACAAATTAATACCTATAGTATATATTAGGAATTATGGAAGAGTGGGGATTTAGCCAATCCGGTTCTCGGATTTCCACGAATTTTCAGCTCTTATCATTCTCTAGCGCTCCTTTTCAAGTGCTAGTAGATAATGATTTCGGTAATCTTATAGTTGAATTTCAGAGAAGTGTTGAGAAAAGCTTTGAGGGTGAGGCTTTTGTTACTATTGGAGTTGACGAGAACGGTAGAATAGCTTATATCTCAATAGAGCCGTTGGATAAAGATCTAAAAGAAGGTATAAAGGGAATTAAAAATGAGTGAAGTCCTAAATTATGCATTACAAGAAATTCAGGAGGGGAAGTACAAGATAGAAACTGATGAGGAAAACCTAGAGCTAATTCTCCACCCTGTTTTGCTTAAAGTGTTCAAAAAGGATGATAAATACTCTTTCGTGGTTAAGAACATTATATCTGTGAATACTGATAAACCAAGATTTGGCCCTCTTTGCTCTAGCAACACTTTAAATTCTAGACCGGCTAAGATTAGGAAGACAGAGGTTTTAAAAGAGCCTAAGATCGTGTTGAAAATGGATGAGAAAATTTTCAACATTATAATAAATGTTACTAATATTTCAATTTATCCAGATTATAGGGATTCATTTGGCTCACCATGCGTGATGGTCTCAACGGTGGTCCTATATTAAATGTGAATTTACGAGACATGCTCAAGAAAGGCTAAGACTTAGGTTAGAGGAACTAAGCAAAAATTACGGGATAGAAATAGTAGGTGAAATTCAGAGAGTAATTGACGAATTTTGCGATAGTGTCGTCACTTGCTTATTTATATTTCTATAATTTTTAGACTTTATATAATATTCGAATTTATTGTTAATTCTTTATATACAGAATCAACGTTTAATAAATTTATACCCTAATGACGACACTATCACCACACTCAATCTATTAATGAAATTGTATATTTGTTGTTATGTTTAGATCTTTAACACTTCTCAAAATCTCAAGTCCAGCTATAACACCGTAAAATCCGTTGTATTTACCGTCATAGGGTACGGAGTCCATATGAGAACCAATTAAGATACAATCATCGGATTCCCCCCAATGCTACCCCTAATATTGCCAGCGTCATCAACATTTATTATACTGCCTATACTTGAGAGAATTTTTATCAGCTCCTCTCTGACCTTCACATCATACTCGTTTAATGCAAGTCGCATTACTCCCTCTTCAGTCCATCCAATGTTTGTTAGTGAATGAAATGTAGAGAAGAGAAACCTATTTACATTTATTGGTAACATAATTTCATATTTAACAGTTTATATTAAAAGGTTTAATAGGTTTAAGGAATATTTATCATCTAGTGATATCGTGGTTACTAATCAATAGTAAATTATATCATACTTTATAAAAAGCATTACGCAAAATAGTACCATTATATATGCAAATCAGCTATTTATTTCACGTTAAATCGTATATTGAACTATTATATCATACTGTTTTTTCGCCTAACTTTCCTCCCATGTTTATCGAGACTTTATTACCCTTTAGAATAACTAAACCATTCTTTTCCATCACATGAAGATAATCGGCATGTTTAGCTCCTAGTAAGTCCCTTATTTCCTCAATAGTTGCCTCTCCGCCAGACCTAATTAGAAATTTTATTATATCGTTTTCTAGCTCCTTTTCTTCCTCTTTCTTTATATTTTCCATTCTATGTTTATATTCTTGATATGTCATTTTATCCAGTTTTCTGTAAACTCTGATGTGCATTTGATAAATTGTTATTATTCTATAGGCTATATCTAATGCTTCTTGATCTGTTAATCTTATTTTTTTCTCTCCTTCATCATCGCCTACTATAATAAAGAAAGCACCTTCCTTTATTTTGCCTTCCTTTACTGCAGGAGGACTTTCCCCGATCCTTATGTAAATTTTCTTTCCATCTTTTTCATGAGTTTTCCTTACTATTACTGGCATTCTAAATAATATTTACCACTTATTATTTTAAGCTAATTGCCGTTGCCAACAGTTTTCGATAAACCGTGAAGTTTATATACTTTGTATGTAAATTTAACTATAATGCTTAAACCTAAGGAAGTGTGCCAAAAACTAGGAATATCATACCGCACACTACAGAGCTATGTTAAGAAGGGTTACATAAAACCAGTAATACTACAAAGCGGGAAATGGAGGTTCAGAGAAGAGGACGTAGAAAGACTCATGGGAATTGTTAGAAAGAGAAAAGTGATACTCTATGCTAGAATATCATCACAGAAAGACGACTTAATAAACCAAGTAAAATATCTGGAAGAGAACGTTAAGGACTACGACCAAGTAATAACTGACGTCGGATCTTCATTAAACATGAAGAGAGAAGGATTCCTCAAGCTATTGAGAATGATACTAAACAACGAAGTATCGAAAGTTGTCATAGCCTACCCGGACAGACTAGTTAGATTCGGCTTTGAAATAATTGAGGAAATATGCAAAGCACACAACTGCGAGCTCGTGGTATTAAATAAGGAGGACAAAACACCAGAACACGAACTAATAGAAGATTTGACCTCTATACTGGTATCATTTAGCGAGAAATTGCAAGGAATGAGGAGCCATGAGAAGGTGAAGAAATGTGCCGAAGAGCTTAAGGCTTAAATCATTCCAACCGGAGGAGGAATACGTTTACCTAACTTACTCCCTAAAGAACGATAAGAAGGAGGAGAGCAGGATATTACTGGAGAACTATAAACACCTACTACACAAAGCTCTAGACTGGTTATGGGAGAGGACTAAGATAGAGAGGAAGGAAGTAAAGAAAGGTAAGAAAGTCCTAACGAAGATTAAAATAACCTTGCCTAAGAAAAAGGAGGTTTACAAGACGTTAAGGGATGAGCTTGAGAAAGTTAACAATCTAGCTTCCCACTACGTTGATAAGGCAATAAGCGACGCTTACTCAATATTAAAGGGGTGGAGGAGGAGGGCTGAAAAAGGGCAAGCGTCACTGAGAAAACCTAGATTGAAGAAGGTTTACGTTAGGGTTAAGTCTACTCTTAGGAAAGTTGAGGGAGAAGAAGTTAGGATTACAGTAAGACCTTACGAATACATCACCTTCTCTTGGTCTCACACTTGGTTTTCAAGGAGGGTTGAAGGACTTGAGTTGAGTGAGCCCATAATTAAGGAGGACAAAGTTCACCTACCATTCCGCTATAAATTACCTTGGTTTACTCCCCTAGATTTCCTAGCAATTGATAGTAATCTTTACACATTGGACGCTTATGATGGGGAGAAGTTCGTCACTTTCTCCTTGAAGGAGTTGTATAGTCTAAAATTCGGTATGGAGTTGAAGAGGAGTAAAATACAATCTTTTGCTTCAAAGCACGGTAGGAAGGGGAAGGGGTTGTTGAGGAAGTATTCTCATAGGGAGAGGAACCGCGTGCTAGATTACGTTCATAAGTTCGTGAACAAGTTGCTGGAAATGTATCCTGTGACAATGTTTGCTGTTGAGAAGTTGAATAAGCAGTCAATGTTCCAAGACGCTGATGACAAGCTGTCTAAGAGGATTTCAAGGACTGTGTGGAGGACTATACACCGTGTGCTTAAATACAAGGCTCCCCTATACGGTTCTTTCGTTAAGGAGGTGAGCCCGCACCTCACTTCCAAGTCCTGCCCCAGATGTGGATGGGTTTCCCGAAAGGTCGGCAGGACTTTTCACTGCGAGAGGTGCGGGTTCACTCTGGATAGGCAATTGAATGCATCTCTAAACATATACCTCAAGATGTGCGGGTTTCCCCACCTCTTTTTTACTCCCACTGGGAGTAGGTGGGTTGGGGTTATCCCGCTAAAGGGGCGGAGGGGTATGAACGGGGCAATGCCCCGTGACTCTGGTGAAGCCCATGGGCTGAGAATTGAATACAAATTCATGAAAATTCAATGAAGCCCAAACCCCTTTTAACCACTTTCAATTAAATATAAACCCTAGACCCCAAATTCATCACCCCGAAAATAATTCAAGGGAGTTAAAAAGTGGATAAAATAATTTAACTAAATATTCTTGCAAAATAGTAATATTATCTTGCAAGAGCAAGATAGTTAGGAGTAAGCGGAAGTCTTCCTTGCTCGTTGACCCCTTGAGGAAGTCAGTGTGAATACCGATAAGTAATTTAAATCGTGGAAATATACATAATATATGGGACTAATTTACGTTGACGGCATAGTAAAGAACGAGAAAGGAGATAGTGAAAAGGTTAGGTTCTTAATAGATTCCGGTGCTTATTATACTGTGCTAAAAAAGGAAATTTGGGAAAAGTTAGGATTAAAGGAGATTTCCAGGGTATCATTAATTTTAGCAGACGGTACAACTATAGAGAGGGGAGTGTCAGAAGCGATTATTGAACTTCCGCCTTACGGAGAAAGGCATTCCCCTGTTATTTTAGGAGAGAGCGAGGATGAAAATTTACTAGGAGTTGTTACTCTAGAAATTTTTGGTCTTGTTTTGGATCCCTTAAAGAGGGAAATCAGACAAGGTAGGATTATCATGAAATAAAGACGAGGGAATGAGATTGTGCTAAACCCTCTTCTCTATCTAATAATCCCTCAAGAGAGTGTCCAGAGTGCAAATAATTCAATAAATATAATGTGATAGAAAAACAATATTATAACTATGAGAATAGAAGTCAATTACATCTTTCAATATGAGGAGGATTAATATTTTATTGTAATATAAAATAACTTATAGTTGAGAAAAATGAATTTCAAACATACCCCATATTATCCTGGTTAACCTTAGCAATTCTGACTACTTTTCCTACACCGTTAAATTTTATCCTACCGTTTATTGTAGTAAATTGGAAGTTCTCTAATGCTTCTTTATTAATTTATTCATCATCTGGTAGGATGACAATTACTGTCACCTCCTTGCCGTATAATTTCTCACCTTTCCCTCTTATCTTCGCAAGTTCCGTACCTCTTATTTCCATACCGTAACTGATGACCGTTGACCTGAAAACTATTTGCTCCATACGTGGTTATTAGTTATAATGCTAACATTGGAATGGAGGGCACCACTATGAAGTCTATGTGAGGTAGAGTAAGGCCCTCAATGAAACTCCCCATGTCGTGGCTGGCTCAATAACCTAGGTATTAACGTTCTCCTTAAATTAATATTACCTCCTTCATACCTTCAAATATTTTATCACCTGACACGATTTTTGCACTATACTTTCTAGCTAATGCTAAAAGTATACTATCCGTCAATGCCGGTTTATTTTTGCCCTCTTTTTTAGACTTTTCCAGTAATTCCAAGAAGGCTTTTCCTCCTTCTATGCTTATATCTGCATCTAAGCAAGCAACTATACTATTTTCCTCTATAAATTTAAGTCGATTCTTGACCTCCTTTTCATTAGCCCCTTCCCTAATGTACTTTCTTCCGATCTCAGCCACTACTAAATCGGGAGTTATGAGCTCGTCGGCAGAAGATACGATTTCTATAACCTTTTTACCTTTTTCACTTCCCAAGAATAACTCTATCCATGCATAGCTATCCATTACGATCTTCAATCCTATCATCTCTAGTAAATGGAGTTATTTTTCCTTTATCTATACCAAATACTGTTTTTAATTTTTCCTCTCTATACATTTTTATTAAATATTGAATGGTATCATCTATTGATGAGAAATTATTTTCCTCCTTAAGCTTCTTTAAAATTTTAAGTGTAGACTCACTCACTTTTATGGTTACTTTTTGTTGCATAGTATACTTTCTACTTTCTACCTTAAATTCTTATTTACTTTAGGATATACAAGTTTTAAGAAACTTAATATCATTACTCACTCAACGTCTGAGTGTGGAGGTAGTGTCGTCACTTGCTTATTTATATTTCTATAATTTTTAGACTTTATATAATATTCGAATTTATTGTTAATTCTTTATATATAGAATCAACGTTTAATAAATTTATACCCTAATGACGACACTATCTCCACACTGATAGTATCTATTGAATAAAATAATTGTTTGTAATTACTAAAATGATAAAATAATTTTTAATCTTTATAGTTATATAATATTAAATTATATACCTAGTCTACTCGGGCATTTTAACGCATAAAGGATTAGTGAAGCTGCGCACAGAGTTTTTAGGTATTCATATTGTTTTGATAAGTTGTTTGTTTCCAGTAATCTTAAATCTTTTTGGTCTTCAATAATTTTACTAGCTATCTTATTTATAATATCATCTTCGTTAGAGGCACTGGTAATAATATTATTATATCGTGAAATTAACATTTCATATATGCGATTAGACCACATAAATCCTTCCTCGTAATACAATCTTAATTCATAGGGTAAAATGGAGTATATTACCCATAAATCGTCTCCTAATTCTTCATTAAGTATCTTATTCTTCAGCGAAGAATATTTTTCTCCTAATATTTCTTTATAAAATTCTTCTCCTAGCATAATTCTAAACTCAATTTTAATTTGATTTGTGTAAAATACTAATCTCCTATATTCTTTTAAGCACGATGCTAGATCTATGCATTCTGTTTTAAACCCCTTATTTGTCAGACGGGTAAAATAATCACCGAGATTTTCTACTATATATTCAATTAAACTATTTATTCTACCTCTGTTCACGTTTTGTTCAGTCAGTATCTCATGTTTTTCTGAATACGAAATAAATATAATTAAATATATTTCTCTTAAACCTTTATTTATTAATGGATCAGCAGACTTTTCTATAATCCAATTCAGAAAGACTTTAAACTTATCTAATAGTGATTCTTGACCAGTTCTTCCACCAGAATGCTCACTTGTTCTTTGCTCTATTAAGTAAAGTTTATTATCTTTTCTCGCAATGAAATCTATTACTTTTTGTTGTTTAGAATACTTTTTTTGATAATATTCACTAAATAGTGTATATTTAAATATATTTACCCTTTCATCTACTTGGTAGCCAAAATTTTCTAGAAAAGATCTAATAAGATCCTCATATATTGAGCCGAATCTAGGGCCAGATGAAGCAATAAAAAATCTATTTGAGATGTATAATGGAAGAGCTAGTTTTTCTGATATTGATGAAGGATTTTGCTTGAAGCCAAAATAGAAACTTTCTATATCTGTTATCTGAGACTTAATGATATCAATATTTTTATAATCACAAAGAATTGGAGCCAATATATCTTGTAGTATAGAGTTAATATACTTTAACTGGATCTCTTGGAATTTTGTAAGTGATTGCTTAAACAAATACTTCTTAACTGTTAATAAGTTCATATATCATTCATGAGTCTACTAATACTTAAGCATTATTTATGTAATATAATCTTATCATGAGGTATAAAGCAGCTTTTCTTTCTTATCATCAAACACTTCAATTAAGCATGCGTATTTCCATTTAGATTTTATTTCCTCTATATTTTCACATTTTTCTTCTGCAATTTTGATATATAATGGGCCTATACATGAGTATATTATTGCTATCATATGATGTTGTAATTCCGTTCAAAATTAAGCGGGAGAAGGAAGAAATTAATTTTTCCTCATAATAAGTAAGTGCTCTGTCGGCGTGCGTTCGTCTTCTAACTTTGTAGCAGGGTTCTTATCCACTTCCTTTATTCGTCTAGATACTATTTTGTCTATGAAAGTTACTTCGTGCTTCCAGCCTAATGATTCTAAATGCTCCTTCAATATTTCGTCTATGGGTATTCTAAGCGTTCTTACTTTTACTGGTCCAACAAATATTCCTAAGGTTCTTGCATTAACCTTACCAAAGAAGTATGCCAGTGACCTAAAGTAGGTAATATAAATGTCGACCAGTTTCTTATTTCTGAATTTCTCTATTTTTTCTAGGTATTCCCTGAAGGTTTTACTCCTTATTTCTACATTAGGGGGTTTATTATAGGGAATTTCCTTTTTACTCAGCTCTCTTATTTTATTATCATCAAAGCCCAGCCAATATAATTCAATTTTAAACGTCCTTATATATTCTTGGGCTTGCAGATAGGGGGGTGAAGTTATTACAGCGTCCACATTTGGAGGACTTTCGCTTAAAACGTCTACTCCTCCGTAAACTTTCCCGCTGGAAACACATTTACATAAAGATTGAAATTCCTTAACCTTCCTTATAACTCTTTCAACTTCTTTCCAATACATATCTCTCATTATTTCTCTCCAATTAGAATTTAACAGTTCGTTAACCCTTTCTATTGCAAATTTTGATTTATATAATTTTGGGAATTCCAGTTCAGCATAAGAGAAATATTTCGTAATTTTAAACAACGGTATTGCGACTAAAGGGTTCGGATGGTCGTGATAATATGCCCAAAGTTTCGCCAGTTGGTCTATAAATTCTTTAGGATGCCAATAACCTAAGTTTTTCCATTTAGGTATAAAACTTTTGTTATAATTAAAGTCTATTTCAAAAATCTTTTCCGAAATTTCACCCTTCCACGTTTCTGCTTTAACCAAGATTTCTATTATTGGATTTAAATCCCATAGAATATAATTCCTCCCCGTTATCTCAGCCTCAATTGCTAAGGTACCAGATCCAGCAAACGGGTCAAACAACATTTCTCCAGGCTTAGTGTAAGCTTCTATGAAATACCTTATCACATTAGGAATAAATTTTGCAGGATATGGATAGAGATCGTGTGTAGCATAATTTGTCCTTAATTTCACTATATCTCTAAACAGCACGGAACGATACTTATTATTTAGAAAATCATCAATGCTAGTTTGCATCAATCTCACCTAAAAGTTTCTCTATTCTCTTACCAAGTTCATCATCTATTTTTTGTATTCCAGGTAAAATTTTAACTCCTATTTCCTTAAGTTTGTCTAAATCTATTATTTTCCATCTAGTTGTATCTGTCGTAGAAAGTACCGATTTAGGTATATATATAATCTTCAATGCCACATAATATTTCCATTCCCCTTCTGGCCAGTATTTTTCGCTTAATTCCGCAATATCTATTATCTCACCCTCCAAGACTATACCACCTTTTAAGCGTGACTCAGATTTATTAAGGTATAAAAATGCTCTTACTTGATTTTGTAAAAGTTTACTAGATCGGTTAAATCCCCAAATGAAAGAGCCTTGAGGATATTTTTGTATAAGTTTAGATTTTCTCGTTTTGTAATCGTCAAGTGAGAAGAGGAAGTTTGTAAGTGTTCCCTTAAATAACACATACATAGGGTAGTCTTTTTACTGATGACTTAAAACCTTTTTGCCGCATTGGAACGTAATACCTATAGCCATAAATATTAGAAGAATATTAGTTTAGGCTAATCAATACTGTAAGGAAAGCTTTGGGAGAGAAACTGTCATCTTTTTTCATCATGTTTTACTCAACCGGAAGAAAATACCCAATCGGAGTTAGAGAGAAGGGTTTTGAAGAGTGGTCTGCTGAGAAATTCGGTAATCTCAATATTGACCTTATAATATTTGATGAGGCCCAAAGGATGACTGAGGAGGTAATAAAGAACTCTCCCAGAGGTAAAGTTAACGTTTACTTTTATGATGATTCTCAAGTGCTTATTGGGAACGAGGCAGGAACTAGGGATAACTTTTTGAAATATTTGACCTAAGCAATACCTAGATTTCGTGAAAAGGATTTTAGAAGGAGTAAAAGGAAATCCGGGTAATTTTGATTTTAGAATTTTCGACGACATAACGGACATGCTTAATGAGCTGGAAAATAGAAGAAAAGAGGGGTATAGAAAAATAGCGTTAATACGCTCTTTTACAGAATATACTGCAACTAAATTTTCCATTAGTCTTTTGCGTTTTTAAACTCTTGGAGTATATTTCAAAAACTTATCGGAGAAGAATTGGAAATCTTTTGTCTTCTTTGCTCTCAGCGACCTTTTACCTAGCTCCTTGTTCAGGTCAGTTACTCTATTTCGTAACTCTCTTCCGTTAACCCCGGGTTTCATGAATACAAGTCTCCTAAACTCGCCCGATCTAACCTTTTCTTCTTCTTCACTCTCTTCCTCCTCATCACCTTTAATTTCCAATAACCACCACTTATTAACGAGTGGAGTGTAGTTACTACAATGAAGACATTTCACTTCCCATGTCCCAACGAAACCAGAAGCGTCTCCATAAAGCTCCTTTACGTCCTCCTCAATTGACTTTAGCAGTTCCTCGCCGTACTTTTTCACGTCACTGATGAGTCTCTCCCCGTAATTGGGATACTTCAGCACTGCTTTTAGGAAGGCGTAAGCGGTAGGTAGAAGGTCCGATGCTATTACCTTTCCAACTCCTAACCTCTTAGCCTCTAGTGGGATAGAGCCAAACCCAGCGAAGGGATCCAATACCGTGAACTGTTTGAACTTACCGTTGGTTATGGGCTGATATTTGTGAGGGTTATCTTCACTTAGTCTAGTTATCCTCTTGAAATCCATCACTGACGTGTTTTCTGGTAATAGTGCAGCAGCCGTAAATGCTTTTGCTGATATCAAAGGTTTCCTAGTCCACCAGAAAATCATTTCCCAGTAAAGGGTCTTCCCGATCCTTTCTCCTTTTTAGCCTTTTTGTCAATTTCAAGAATTAGTGAGGCGAAAGTGTCACTTTCTATGAAACGTTTGGTCAGTGTGGACAACAATTTCATTCATTTGAAATATTTACATTTATTATCACTCCCTTATCTAACAAGTACGTTGGGGTGTAAAGGATATATTAGGAAGAATGTTGATAACCACCTAGTTATTGTGAACTTGTTAGAATTCCAAGGGAAGTGGAAGTCCATTGATGCAAGCCTATGTTTTAAGCTTCTGAACCCTTGTTCTGCGTAATCCCTCTCGTTGAACGTTACTTTCTCGTGTTCCACGTTTAACCATGAGAAGGCGTTGTATGCAGTTGCCCCATCGTGCAAGTAAATTACCTTATCCACCCTCACTTTAAATATTCCCCTTGCCACTTCCTCAGCCCTCTTCATATTTGCCAGAACTACTAAGACATGTACCCCACTCCTAACACTAGTAACCATGAAGAAAGGTATTCCCTTAGTTTTTACATCCCTAACAACCCACACGTAATAGTACTGACCATTAATTAGCCTCACCTTAGTCTCATCAATAGCGTAAACACCACTCAACGGCACAGCATACCTCACGTAACCCAACCTCCTATGGTAGTAAAGCAGAGTGGAATGGGGTAAAACTGCCCTCCAAGAGGATAACCCAGAAACGTAGTTAGCCAATGCATAGGCTACGGTCTCCCTAGAGTAAAACCTAGGGCTAAGGTTAATATACTCCATTAAAATTAGTATAATTTGGGTGAGCACGGGAACCTTCCACCTAGTTCCCGTAATCTCACCCCCAAGTAATACCTCCCGTGCTCACCCTAAAAAGGTATTATCATCAACGTTCTATCAATAAAGCACAAACAATTCAAATAATTCATTTTAGATTAACAAAATTGTTGCCCACACTCGCGAGTAAGAAACAGCAGTTATGGGAATCTTAGGGAGGTAATACCAAGAAGTCGGTATTAGCGAGAAGTTTTTAATTTTAGACGCCTTCCTACTGAAAAGATGCCAAACGAAAAAGGACAAATCGAGTTGGCTAAGGAG
>Ga0326758_100046_pt1 | contig 58881 bp, 69 predicted proteins | sample GCRJH_S_FD_207221 | JGI IMG/M metagenome (GOLD analysis project Ga0326758, IMG submission 207221) | Hot spring sediment microbial communities from Geyser Creek Basin, Yellowstone National Park, WY, United States - GCR.JH_S | ecosystem: Environmental > Aquatic > Thermal springs > Near-boiling... | reverse complement strand
CCATGACGGATAATTTCTGTTATCCGACATAATTAAGCCAGCAATAACCGTAGATCCTGTGCTTCCTTTATGACTGCAATAAAATTAATGTTGAAATATAATAAAGGTTCTTTAATTGTTAATAATCCTATTTAAATAATCAATAATTGCTGAGCTTTCTATTAATACTTTCATCAGTCTTTTTTCTCATTTCTTTAATTTCCTTCTCCAGTTCTTTAGCTTCTTCTTCACTTAATATACCAAAATATTTCTCCAACTTTTTCTTCCTCAAACTTAAAGATTCCTCTATTAACTCCTCAATTATATCGCTAAAGCTTTTATTACCTTTTATCTCATTCAACTTTCTATATACATCATCTCTTATTATTATTGTTTTCATAATATATTACATACGTACTATAAGTAGATAAACTTTTGGATAATTATACAGCTATAAAACTGAAAAAAATAGGCAATATAAATAGACTACTAATGGGCCATAATACACTAACTATAATTGACATAAGAATAGCTTTTCTCCAACTTATATTGAGTATATATTTATAGAAAATTGAAGCTATTATGAAAATTATGCCTGCTCCTATAAAAAATGCTACATTGTTTTCTGCTAATATAAATAATGAATAAGAAATTATAGTTGTTATAAAAGATACTATTCCTAGAAATAAATTAACTATTGAAGTTCCTGAAAATAATATATTTATATTAAGACGTTTAGCAACCAAATAGATAAATATTGTAGATAAAAGCAATCCCAACATAAACCAAATTATTATTCCAATAATATCTATTTCCATTGTTCCTACTGGTGTATTTACTATGGATATTCTCGAAGCTACTGCATATACTATTGATAATAGGATAGTCTCTATTATGATAGATACAATAGATATAAAAAAAGCTGTTCCCAAACCTACATTAAATGCTGTTTTATAAATATATAAAACTGCTATAAAACAAATAATTATTATAATTATCCAAAGAATAAAAATTAATATACCTAATATATAATTGTTATATATAATTATTATTGAGATTGAGATAAAGAGAAAGTATAATATTCCTGTTATCGCAGGGAATACCGTTTCTGAAAGTATATTAGCACCCAAAGCTTTCTCAAATGATACATTTTTATTAAAATATTTAGCAATAAAATAAATAGGTATAGAACCTATAATCAATCCTAATACAAAAATCATCACCACCTTTGAGATTTCCAACCCAAGAATTATTGATAATAATTCTAGATTACTCATTCTATAAAATATAATTCCGAATTTTATATTTTTTGGTTAAAGAATTCTAATTTATGAAGCTTATTATATTCTCCATTATAAAGATACTACACAGCAGTCATCGAAAAACCTTTTTCAAAAGTAATGTTTTATATAAGATCAGAAGATCTATTACAATAAGAAGAAATAAAGTAATATAGTTCAATTTCCTTTATTATTTCTATTATCTAAAAATAAACTTACTATCTATTTTATCAGAAATTACTTAAATTATAAACATTTAATGTCTTCTTAGAGAATAGCTCATTATTATTCTACCAATAATTGGATATTCTCTACACTATAATATTATGATTATTATTAGAAGCTTATTAAATGAAATAACAACATAATTACAATATTTAATAAAAAATAAATAAGAAATGCTTATTACAATTAAAAAGAATTACATAATTAAAAATATAAAACAATTATTTAATATATAAGTAACTTTTTAATAAGTTATATATTATTTGTCTTATTAGGCGATTTCTCTAATAAACAATTAGTTATCCAACTTAACATGGCATATTTTGCTTTAAGTATTTTAGTTGCATCTATACCTTCATCTTCAGAGAAATATTTGAGTTTTTCTATCATATCTTTTATATTTAATTTAGGAGATCGTTTATCTTTATTTAATATATTTTCATAAGCATATATAATATCATTTGCAAAACATGAGCCAAAAGAATATGGTGCCAAACGCGAACCCAATGAATAAGGTGATGAAGGATTTTCTTTCTTTATATATTCTTCACATATTTCTACATTTTCTTCCATAATTTCATACACTTCAGGATATTTGTATAATTCGTTTTTATAGAAGTATACTAAAAATTCAAATACAGAGGCTTTCCATTCACCTTGACCAACTATAGCATGCCCAATTTCATGAATTATTATTGGTTCAACGGAGGTTTTATTACCTCTATAATATCTTTCTCTAAATTTTATTTGTCTTAGGTACTAATATATAAATAATTCTTATAATAAGTATGTCAACATATAAAAAATTGCCTAAATTCTATATTATTACTAAAATTCCTGTAATTAAATAGACAATTCCAAGAGTTATATAAGCAACAGCTTTTATAAGGAACTCATTTCGATAAAAATTTGATAAATGCAATTCCAAAATTCCTGTAGACATATCTGGAACCGTAACTTTTACTGGTTTCATATTTATCATTTCCCCAGTATCTGCAAATCCTCCAATAATGGTGTAATCTTCATTAATTGGAATATATTGCTCTACTAAATACAAATGATTTTGTCTAATATAGGTCCATGAATTTATTTTTACTCCTACTTTATTATGAAATATAGAATCTCTTAATTCCAAATCGGGTATATATCTTTTTAAATTTCTTATTATATCCTTCCCTATTATAAATTTATAATTTTTTATATAGGAAAGATTTGCTTGAGTATTGTTATTTGCAGCATATTTTATATATTGTAAAATTTCATCACTAATTCTTTTAGCGTCATTAAAATTTAATAATTTTATTTTATGATTTTGTGAATTATTTGGCATTATTTCAATTATATTTGTTCTTACTTCAACAATTGGTGCCTTTTCCAAATCTACTGCTAAAAAGCCTGTTCCATCTGTAAATAATGTTGGTATTCCTGCATCAAAACCATCTACAAAATAATATCCATAATTTGAATTATTATTGCTTCCTCTAGATTGGACGTAAAAAGTGGAAATAGAATAATATATACAATCCTGCCCACTAATTGGTGATTTCAAAGGTTGAGATCCAAAAGGTATAAATCTTCCTTTAACCTTATTTAAACCATAAGTTGCAATATGAATTTTAGAAACTGGAGTATTATTTAAAATATTATGTATTATATATCTCTTAAAACCTCTAATGATTAAAAAAAGTGATATTGATATTAAAATTATGAATAATGGTAACTTAAATGGAACGCTTATAAACTGAAATATTATAATATAAAAAACCATAAAAAACGCAAAATAAAAACCATCATAATTCTTTACCTTAATATCTTTTGCATATGGGGGTATATAATTATGATATATTGTCCTAGTACTTGACAAATTTTTAACATGGGGTGTTTGTTGTAAATAATTCAGATTATTTCTAAGATTTAAAAAAACAATATTGTTTTGTTGCATATTTAAAATTGTAACCTTGTAGATACATCTTGTTTTTCTTCCTCTGGTACTTTATATAAAGGCATTGGTTTTATGCCAGCTATACTAGCAACAATATTATATGGTATTTGTTGTATTCTTGTATTTAATAAAGTTACTGCTTCATTATAAAATTCTCTTGCATCTGCCAATTGTGATTCTAATTCCATAATTGCTTGTTGTAATTGTATTACATTTTGATTAGATCTTAATTGTGGATAATTTTCCATTACTGCAAATAAATATCTAAAAGCCCCTGTAATTTGATTTGATAAATTTATTTTTGCTTGTATATCATTTGATGGTAAATTCATATATTGAGTTCTCATTTGTGTTAATCTTTCAAGAACTGTTCTTTCATATACTAAATAACTACTTACTGTTTCTACTAATTTTGCCAATGCATCATGTCTTTTTTGTAATAATACATCTATATCATACCATGCCTTTTCTGCATTTTTCTTTAATGCTATTAGAGAATTATACATTGCTATAAAAAATCCTACTATTATTATTAAAATTACTACTAGAATAATAATCAAAACTTCCATAAATGGAATAAAAATTTTGTTATTTTTAAAATTTGCTAATATTATAATATAAATATTATATAGAATAGTAAAACTTTGTTATAATTGAAAAATATTTTTTATTATAAAAATTAAATTTAATTAAACAGTATGAATCTTATAAGATTAAATTAAATAATCATTTTCGTTATATTTTTCTTTACTTAATTTAATTGAAAGTTCATAATTACTATTTATATCTTTTTCTATATATAATAAATAATCTTTTCCTCTTTTGATACTAATTTTTGGATTCTCAGAAATTTTCTCACCTTTGTAATTTATTTCTACTTTTAATTTATAATCATTCCCTTCCAACTTAAATCCAGATTCTTTTATTATTTCTTCCATTGCACTTGTTATTATCTTTATACTTTTATCATAACAACTACTATCATATGCAATATCATATTCTATATTTTCAGAAGGTTCTAAAGGATTTTTATATTTTTCAGTTATTTTAAGATTTTTAATCTCCATTTTTTGTTTATTAAATAATTTATCTCTATGTTCTTCGATTTCTTCTTTGAGACTTCTATTTTCTTGAATAGCTGAGAGCATTATAAGCCCTAATATTAATAATTTATGCCTTGGAGATATTGAGGGAGGTGTTATATAACTATAACTTATCTTTATTTCATACGAGTTTTTTATAATATCTTCCCAATTTTTTATTTCTTTGTTTATTTCCATCATCTTTCCTTTCTCAATTATATGTTCTATTCTACAATTATATATGAAATTTAAATCTTTTCTTATACTATTTACATGAGCAACCAATAATTTATCTAGATCTTCCATTTTTAATCTCTTATAAAAAACATTTATAAAGTTATTCCAAAATATATCTACTAATTAAATGTTACTATTTATAAATTTCTAGCTTTTATATATTAAAGCTAATATACATTTGCACCCAAATCTAATAATCTATAGACTTAAATTTCTAAAATTTCTAAAATATTCAATAAAATTGCATAACCACTAAAGTTCCTAAAAAATCTTATTAATATTTATGTAGATATATCAGATATTTCAAGTAAGTGCAGAAAGCTTAAATCTACGCCAATAAACACGATATACTCTATAATTATATATGTTTAATGATTGTACATTATATTGATTAAGTATTTCTTTTATTCTACTAATTACATCTTCAAAAGAGCTTACATCTACATATTCATGCGTTTCTTCAATAGGAATTATATATTTATCAGGAGGTATATCTGAATTCTTAATATTAATCTCTTTATTTCGTTTCCCATCTTCATAATAAACTATTCTTCTTTCTTCTTCTACACCTTTCTTTTTATAATATAAGTCTATATATCCTCTCTTAGATATACTTATGCTATAACTTACAAGTATATCTAACAGAAATTCATTTTTATTATAATGCATTGAAAGTTCTATTTCATGAGGATATGAAATTGAAAATTTATTATTAATAATATCTTCCAATGACTTAAACTCACGATATTTTAAATTATACCCAATTGCCCTGTCTATTTCTTCCACTATATCCCTTTTTATATCTCTCATAGTAATAACTATTAAAGATAGATTTATAAATATATTGTTTTAGTTTTCTTAATATATTCAAAATAAAGTTAAATAAAGATAATATCGAAAATGTTGACAAATTAATTCAGAAATAAACTTAATTACTTTAAATAAAAATTTTAATTTTCTGATAGATTTGAAAAATTTTATGTTCTAACGAAATCAAAGATCTATCTTCATATAAAAATCTAAAAAATATAAAAAACTTTAAGGTGCTACTGAAAGACTGGAAAATAAACCACCAAGGGCAAAAAGACCAATAGCAGCCAATATTAGAGCCAAGATTATTATGATACCGAAAAGTATCACACTAGCTATAATTAGCATAACAAAGGCTTTTATCCAATCCATATCAAACAAATACTTATAGATAATTAGAGCTATTACAAAACTTATAATGACCCCTATGATAAGTACTGCAAGGTTAAATGTAAGTGCGAAGCCTGCTGCTACTACAAGATTTATTATAGAAGATACAATATTCACAATTAAGGTAACAAATAATGCTCTTAAAAAAGGTACCTGTACACCAATAATCCTAGCAGCTATATAAACAGATAATGAAGATATAACCCACGCAAATATAAAACCTACTATAATTCCAACAATTCCTAATAGTGAAAATCCAAAACTAGCCATTATAATAGTATATAATTAAAATTTTATAAAATATTATTTATGAATACTACGGAAATTTATATCAATATTTTATCATTTACATTGTTTTTATCCAAAGAACTTTAACTTTAAAAATAAAATTTATACTTTATTATCCTCTAAGTAGGACTTTAAAATTGTTAAAAAATAAAAACATTTTAAAATACTTCAACTTTAAGTTAAAGTCTTAAGAAATATTGGTCAAATTTACTAATGAAGATATACTAGTTAGGTTAAATCCTTGAGAAATATTTGTTATGTTTAATAATGGAGATATAAATGATTGAAATTGAGGATTACTAAGTAAATAGAAGATACTAATACCAAGCACTAAGGCCAATATAAGATTTAAGATAAATTCTATTACAATAGATACAATTATTATACCGAATGCTGCTCCCCAACCAACATTAAACATATGTTTATATACACCCAAAACAGCTATAAAAGATATAATAAATCCTAAAATAAGTAATAATAGAGCAGTTCCTGTAGAGCTTTTATATGCAGCCGCAATATATACAAAAACTATTATTATTATAGCACCCAATATTCCCGCAAGTATATTAGCACCCATGGCTCTTAAAAATGATGTATCACTACCAAAAAGTTTAGCAGCCAAATAAACAGATAATGTACTAATGATCAATCCTACTATAAATTGTATTATAATAACAGCAATTCCAGATAACTCGATCATTTTATAGTAATTTATCATTAAAATATAAAAATATATTATATTAGCTATAATCTAAAATTGGTAGTAAAAATATTATTTTTACATTATTTAAAACTTTTTTCTATAAATACTAAAATAATTTTTCATATCAATATTCTATATTTTTATCATTATTTTCTGCTACTGCTAAATATTAAATATCACTAAATTTACTTTCATTTTTTATTCAAAATACTTTTATATTCTAAAAATCCCTGGTAAGTAATATTCTAAATTATTATTTATTTGGGTAAATATCATCTTCTATAACATCATTGAAAATTTTTATTTTTCATAATTTCATTATTTCATAATGAGTATATTTGGCATATTTGGTAAGGGTAAAGGTAATAAAAGCAATTATTATGATCATTTATTAAGTCTCTATAGTTGTCTCTCCCATGCACATAATCTTTATTATCATCAAGGAAATGGAGTTTTTGCAGTTATAACAATGAATAGAGAATCACCATGGCCAGGGATAAAAGTACATACGCCACTTTCAGATGAAATATATAATGTTTTAATGGACCGAGATTTTCAACATATGATAATAAATAGAGAAATAGATGCAATAAAGGTTTATGAAAGATATAGTTATAAACAAGTTACTTTTTATATATCTTTTCATTCTATACATGGTTATAAAAAACTCTTACATATTTTTAGAGCACATGGAATTAATATAGAACCAAAATTAGAAGTTCGTAAGGATAAATCAGGATCTTATGTACTATTAAATAGAATGTATATAGCAAAAGATATCTTTGTTAGATATTCTACAGATTTCAATGATAGAATATGGAATCATCCTAAAATTGATGATTCAAGGTGGAGATCTGCAGCAGATAGTGGTCATCCTTACATTTGGGCAATAAGCAGAAGTTATTTATTGAATCATTTATATAATTTAGATTATAATAGTCCACATATTATAACATTTTTTACACTAAAAGATTTTAATGGAATTATAGTACCAATACCAAATATAATTTTATCTTTATCATCTAATAAATTAGTAACTTATAATATATATGAAGGTAATATAGAAGAATACGAATTATTTACTAAGATAGATAAGATTAGCGATCATCCTGAAGAAAGATTGAGGGCTTTTTTAGGATAAATTTATATTTTATTATATTTCAAGTAGGATTTTAAAATTATTAAAAAACATTTAAAATTCTTCAACCATTATTTCATAATGGGTATATTTAGTAATGGTAATAAAAACAAATGGCATGATTATTTATTAAACTTCTATAAATATTTCTCTCAAGTGCATCATCTTTTTTATCGTCAAAAAAGCGAAACTTTCCAAGTTCTGACAAGCTCTAGTACATCACCAAAGCCGGGGATAGAAATACATGCACCACTCTTAGATAAAATGTACGAGGTTTTAAGGGACCAAAATTTTCAAAATATGTTGATAAATATGGAAATAGATGGATTCATGTTTGACAAACATTATTATAAACAATTCATCTTCTATATATCTTTTCATTCTATACATGGTTATAAAAAACTCTTACATATTTTTAGAGCACATGGAATTAATATAGAACCAAAATTAGAAGTTCGTAAGGATAAATCAGGATCTTATGTACTATTAAATAGAATGTATATAGCAAAAGATATCTTTGTTAGATATTCTACAGATTTTCATGATAAAATAGAAGGTCATCCTAAAATTAAGGATTCAACATGGAAATCTGCAGCAGAGAAGGGTAATCCTCAGATTTTAGCAGTAAGCAGAAGTTATTTATTGAATCATTATTTAGATTATATAAAAAATTATATAAAAGATAATTCTCATATTATAACATTTTTTACACTAAAAGATTTTAATGGAATTATAGTACCAATACCAAATATAATTTTATCCTTATCATCTAATAAATTAAAAACTTATGATATATATCAAATTAGGATAAAAGAATACGATTTATCTACTGAGAGAGATCTTATTATTGATAATCCTGAAGAAATATTAAGAGCTTTTTTAGGATAATAATATTTCATAATTTACAAGAAACTAGTTTTCTATTTGCCCTTCTACACATTCTATGATTTTTGTATCGCTTAATAAAAGAAACTATAATTAATATAAAGCCTGCCTACACCAATTCCTATTTTTAAATAATGCGAAATTTCATTATCTTGCCTTTTATCTCTTCTATATAATATAATATTTCTATTTCATTAAATTCAATATACCATTATTATTTAGATAAGTCTTAGATTATTATTACTAACAATCCTTTTCAATATTTTCATTAATATTTTATCCATATTTTTGAAGTTTATTGTATATCAGTCAATTAATTGTAAATATATTTACAAATATTTTCTTTTTAATTATCATCTAAGTTAAAAAATAAATTTCAAATATTTTTATTTATTAAAGATAATAAATTAAAAAATGGAAAAAATATATAATGGAGACCTAAAATTAATATCAAGGGAATATGATGTAAGAACTTTGTTTAATAATGAAATTGAAAGATTTGTAATTGAAGAAAGAATTGATCCAATAACTGGTTATAAGACAAGAATAAATAGATCTATAAAAAGTAAACCAAGAAATTACGGGAGAGTATATTCAAAAAAATCAAAATGTCCATTTTGTAATCCTGAAAAAGAAACGCCAGATTTTGAATTTTCAAAGAAAATGTATATTGGAAATTCTGTTATTTTTTCAAATAAATATCCATACGGAAAATATCATGCAGTATTGGTTCCAAATTATAGAAAACATGTAAAGAATTTTTCTCAACTAAATTATTTAGATCTTTATAATTCATTCGTTCTAATAAAAGAATTCTATGAAAAAATACCTGAAAAAGATTATAAATATATATTTATTAACTTAAATAAGGGATTTTCTGCTGGTGCATCACAAGAACATCTACATATCCAAATATTAATTGAAAATGATCCAACAAATTATTTTAAAATTTATCTAGATAAATCTAACAAATATTTTGATAAATATAAGAAATTCTTTATAGAAGATTATTTTAATTTTGAAAAACAATTAAATGAAAGAATAACATTAGATGGAATAATTAAATTATGGGCATCATTTGCTCCATTTAGAAATAATGAATTAATAGGATATGTTGATACATTTGGTATATTTTTCTTATCTCAGAATAAATTTGAAGAGTTTATTATAAATCTATATAATATTTTGGCTACATATGAAAAATTGTATGAGAACTTTAATTTAGTTATATTTGATACAACACTATTAAAAGAATCAAGATCATATCCAATTATTAGAATAGCACAAAGACCTCTATTTGATATTGGTTATATGGAGATTTTACATTTAGAATATGTTGTTTCATCAATACCTGAAGAAACTGCAAAGGAATTTAAAGAAAATTTAGAAAAGGTTTAAAAAATTTTAATAATTTATTCTATAGATCATAAAAATAAATGTATAATAATCCGGATAAGATAAATCAATTTTATCATCATTTGTATCTTTTTTCTTCTCTTTTAAGGCTATAAATTCAAAAACTGGTTGATCCATAAATCCATACTTCCTAGGAATAGCCTGTCCAAAGATAATCTTTTTATTAATTTCTTCAATTATTTTATTATAATCTGATATATTTCTTCCAAAGTATATTGATATTTTCTTATACTTCTCTGAGGGATCTAGATATGAGTTTACAACTATATTAAGTATATCAATAGCCAGAATTTCTATGTTCCTTATTATATTTTTCAATTCCTCTATATTTTCACTTAACTCTCTTATATTGGGATTAAAATTAATATTGTAGCTATTAGTTTTATAGTCATATTCACTAAGATATATATCTTCATATATATCTTCAAAACGTGAATTACAAATCCTTTGACTCTCAAATCTTCTTGTTTCCGATGGTCTAACACAAAAACTTTCTACATCATATCCTTCATATCTTAAACCATCATATCTTAAATTCATCACTACCCATACATATTTCCCCCAATCACCTAAAGTAAATGAATATCTAAACATTTCCCTAAGTATCCAATCCAATTTTTTGAATAAATATTCTTTATCACTATCACTCATAAAGAATAATTATTATAAAATACTTAAATTTTTTATAATATTTAAAAATTCATAATTACATAAAAACTCTTTTTTATTATGTCAATATTACTTCCTAGAACATATAGGATTTTTATATTATTTGACAATAAGTTAGAAAATTATGAAGATAAAAATAATATAAAATTTTTGGAAAAATGGATAAAAGACCTTAAAAAAGAATTAAATAATCAATATAAAATAGTTTTTGATAGATTAGAATCTCTTAAGGAACTTAGAGGAAAAATAGAAAAATTAAAAGAAGAACTAAAAATTGGAAATTTGTCGATTCCATTATTTTCTGATAGAGTAAATAGAGATATAAGGATTATATTTTCTATATTTAATAATACACATACAATTATTGTTTGGGGAATAGATCACCACGAAAAAGCTTATGGAGAAATAATAAAACGTGCCAAAGAATTTATAAAAAATACAGAAAATCAAAAATCAATATTAGAACTTTCAGGAATAAAAACAATATATAGATAAAAACTATGGATATAGCCAGGCACCTCTCAATCTTGGGAATGGTTGTGTATCCCTAATGTGATCCAATTTACATATCCATCTTAAGAATCTTTCAATACCTAATCCCATTCCAGAATGTGGAACAGATCCATATTTTCTTAAATCTTCATACCATTCATATGCACTTATTTCCTCATTTCCAACTTTAACTTTTAATTTATCTAATCCCCATTCTTCAATTTTCTTATGTAATATATCATATCTCCATTCTCTCTCAGATCCACCAATTATTTCTCCATACCCCTCTGGAGCAAGTAAATCAAAGTTCTTTACAGTTCCATCTCCAACTTCATACATATAAAATGCCTTTACTTCTCTTGGATAATATGTAACAAATACTGGTACATCAAATTGTTCTGTTAATAATCTTTCTTCATCAGCTCCAAAATCATCTCCATATTTTATATTAACACCTAGATCTTGCAATTTCTTTATTGCATCTTTATATGTAATAATTTTCCATGGCTTTTCAACAAATTGTTTTAATTCATTTATATCTCTTCCCGTAATACTTTTTAATTCTTCAAATTCGGATTTTCTTTCTTCAATTGTTTTTTCAATTGAATATTTTAATGATTCTTCCATAACTTTAATAATATCTTCCATATGATACCATGCAGCTTCAATTTCAAAATGCCAATATTCATGTAAATGTCTTTTAGTTCTAGATAATTCTGCTCTAAATGATGGTGTTAATGAATAAACTTTTTCTAATGAAAATATTAATGCTTCTAAATATAATTGAGCAGATTGAGATAAATATGCCTTATCCTCAAAATATTTTACTTCAAATAATTCTGTAGTATTTTCTGCAGCATTTCCAACTAATATTGCTGGTGTTACTTCATACCATCCATCCTTTATAAACCAATCTCTAAGATTTACAATTAAACTATGCTTTATTTTTAATACATCTGTAAACCACCTAGTTCTTATCCATAGATGTCTATACTTTTGTATTGTATCTACATCTTCATCTCCTTTTAATGGGAATGGTTTTCCATAATCATATACTTTTATTTCCTTTACTTCTATTTCATATCCACCAGGTGCCCTTTCATCCTTTCTTAATATTCCTTTTACTTCTAAAGAACCTTCAATTTGAAATTTTGTTGCATCTTCCCATGTTTTTTGATCAACATTCTCTTTTTTTACAACTGCTTGTATTATTCCTGAAGAATCTCTTATTACAAAGAAAATTTTATCCTTCATATCTCTCATTCTATAAACCCATCCTTTTATACTAACCTCCTTACCTAAAAAATCTTCTTTCAAAATATCTTTTATAAATAAAGTTTTCATCATAAATTCACTCATTCCGACTTTCCATTAATGTTAGATATTTAAAAATATTTATAAATTATGAAGAATGAAAGCTGTAAAGATAATTATATATGGAAAAGTCCAGGGTGTTGGATTTAGGAATTTTGTATTTTTACATGCTAAAAAATTAAATATTAAAGGGTATGTAAAAAACAATCCTGACGGAACTGTAGAAGCTGTTTTTGAAGGAGATGAAGATAATATAAATAAAATGATTGAATTATGTAAAAGAGGACCTGAAAGAGCTAGGGTTGATAAAATTGATATAAAAGATATAGAAATTAATAATTATCAAGATTTTAGGATAATAAGATAAACCTTATATAATACTAAGATTTTTATATAATTATGGAAAAGAAAAAAGATGAAAATATTTCACCAGAGGAAGAAGAAATATATAAAAAAATTGAAGATATATATGAAAAAATTAATGAAAATTTAAAAGAAACTTATCAATTAAAGGAAAACGATAATAAAGATATAGAGAACTTTAATAAAGAATATGCAAATATGTTTGAATATGAAAACAAATTATATAATTATTTAGACCAACTTGCTGGAAATATTGATAAATATAACAAAAAATATTATAAAAAATTAAATAAAGAATTAAATAAATATAAAAAAGCATATGAAAAAAGCTTAAAAAATGCTTTATCTATATTTAAAAAAATAATTAACAAAAGAAAAAAAATAAAAGAACATATAGAAAAAACAATAAAATTAATGAAAGAATTGGAAAAATATATGGGACCGTAGTCTAGTGGTTATGATGCCGCCCTGACTAGGCGGAGGTCCGGGGTTCGAATCCCCGCGGTCCCATTTATAATTTTTATCTATAAAACGTGTTTTATGAAAGATAATTTATTAGATGAAAAATATTTAGAAAATTATTTGAATAAATTAGGTATAACATTTCAAATTATTAAATATGAGAAACCAGTTATTTCTACAAAATATGTTGAACAACAGGTTAATGGAATTATTGCAAAGAGTATTATATTAATTTGCGATAATAAACCTTTATTATGTTTTTTATTAGGAAAAGATGTGATTGATTTAAATAAAATAAAGAAATATTTTAATTGTAATGAAGTAAGATTAGCTAAGGCAAAAGAAGTAAAGGAAATTACTGGATATGATATTGGTGGGGTACCTCCAATTGGTTTAAAACAAAAGATAAGAACAATTGTTGATAAAAGTATAATTGATTTAAATGATGATCAAATAATATATTGTGGAGGTGGATCACATTATCATTTATTAAGAATTTCAAAAAAAGATTTACTTAAAGTTATGGAATATGAAGTATATGATATTAAGGTTTAATTTTCTTAAAAACAGCCTTTAATGGTAAAACACCCTTTTCATATTCTATTTCTGCAATTTTTACTGGATTATATCTTATTCTTTCCAAATCTTCTTTAGATAATTTTACCATCATTGGAGCACCCATTGCAATTTGTATTGCCCTTGCGCCAATTAATCTAGCTAAAGCAAACTTAGAAATATCATTCATTGTATTTTCTTTAATAAATAATCTTTAAACTTTTCCGCTTCTGATAATAAATTATTAAATTCTTCTAAAGATATTGAACCTGATTTTCTTGTTTGTAATGCATTTATTTTATCTGATAATCCAATATGTATAATCATATCTGCAGCTTCTTCTTCATATTTATTTGGATCTACAATAAATTTATCATCAATTTTTGCAAATGAAACCATTACTGGAATATTTTTATTTAATGGTAATTTTTTATTTGTTTTATTTTTTGGATTTATCTTATATTCACCATTTTCTTTAATTAATTCTGGAAAATAAGTATTCATTAATGCACATACAGATGCTAAAGTTGATGCATCAATTATATTTCCATCATTATTTAATACATATATATCTAATAATACAGACCAAACATATTTACCTGGTTCTATTACCAATTCTTTATCATTAATAAATCTAGATTCTCTTAATATTCTATCTACAACCCTTGAATATTCTATAGATTCTTCTGAAGGTCCTATATCAACATTAATATCAGAAACTGGAGATAAATTTACTGTTGTTACTAGAATACCTGAATCTTCATTATCTTGAAATGGTTCTGCTATTTCCAATTTTACTCCAGCTAAAACTTTTGTTTTTCCAAGTTCTAAATAACAAGATCCTTCCGCATTCTTTACATAATTTTTTATTATTTTTATATCTCTATATTCCAATAAACCCCTTTTATCAATCCTATAATTTTCTTTTATAATTTTTCTAATATAATCTGTAATATTCTCCTCAAAATCAATATCCATTTATAAATGATTTATAAGATAATATTTATAAAAGTGATAACCAATATGCAAAAATTACTAACCCTATTGATATGAGTAATATTATAAGATCCTTAGCAGCTTCTTTTATATCTTCATCCATAAATAAAATATAAAATTTTGAAAAATAAAAACTTTAAGAAAAGCTTTTACTGAATTTGTGTTGCTGCTGGATATCCGTTTACTGTTTGTTGGTCGTTTACTTCTACTACTGTTGCATTGTTGAATATATTTGCATCTACATTATTTACTAGGTAGTTTGCGAATAATTCTGTTGCTTGTGTTGTATCATTTCCGTACCATCCAAATATTACTAATGTGTTTGGATATAGTGTTGATGACATTATTAATGCCATACCTGGTCCGAAGTTTATTCCTAATTGTTGTAATACTGGTGCTAATTCTGAACCATATATATATCCATTTTGACTATTTGCGTATGATTGTAATTGTTGTCCTAATGTTGCATTCATGCTTGATACATATTGTATTACTGCTTGTGCTGTTAATGTGTTTACTGCTGGACCTCCTACTAATATTAAATTACTCATTGATGGTGTTACTTGTGAATCTAATATTACTTTTCCAATTAATGCTGTTGGTTGTGAATATGATGTTGTTGATGATACACCTGTTACTCCTGTTATTGTTAATTGTGTTCCTGGTATTGTTTGTCCTACTCCTACATTAACAACTTCTGTTTGTGCTTGTGAACCAACTGGAGCTAGTGCTAATGGATATTGGATTGGTGCTAATGGTACATATAGTGATAGTGATTGTGAATTTGTACTTGATACATATTGTGCATATGTTCCCGCTGCATCTAAGTAATATGTTGTCGAAGTTGCTCCAGATGCTACTGATCCTGATTCAAAGGCTAGTGAAGATGTTAAACCGGATATACCCGCACTTGCTGACAATGTTAAAGTTATTGAATCACCAGAAATTGTATATCCTGGATATGCTTCTACTATTGATACACTTGTTGTATTTGTATTTAAACCAGATAACGTTATTACTGGTGTTGATTGTGGACTTGGACCCATTGCTGTTAATATTAACTCATTTTGATTATATGAACCTGTAGTTGCTAAGTTTATATATGGTGTAGTTGCTGTGGTATTAATTACTACTGGATTCAAAGATACTCCATTATCAACTACTATTGGATTTCCTTGTGTTATTGTAAATGTTTGACCGGATATTACATCCTCCAATATTGCTTGAGGTACACCATTAGCACCTGTTGTTATTGATTGTACTTGGAATATTTCAGATGTGTTTGTAGTTGGATTATATACTTCAAAGTATTGACCTGATGTTAATGTTAAAGTTTGAGGACTTCCACCTTGTTGATAGGTAACTACACCTACATAGTATGGATAAGATGCATTTAACGATGATATGTTAACATATCCTTGTTGGAATGCTTGTAAAACCCCACTATTATTAAATATTGATACAGTATATGTTTTTCCTGATAATGCATCTGGATATGATATCGTAAATTGTGTTACACTATTAGAAGATGTTAAAGATGCTTGTAATTGTATTAAGTCTGAATTACTTGCTGGTATTTGTACTTGTGGAAATGTTATTTCATAATTAAATAATGGTAATGCATATGTTTGTCCATTTACAATACCATAATTTCCTGAAGTTCCAATTTCTGGTAATTGTGGGAATGTAAATGTTATATTTTGTATTAAATATTGACCGGTTGATGGAGTTGTATATTGCATTTGAACCTGTACATTATCTAAAACTTGGTTTGTAGATGTTAATACATTTGCAGGTGTTGTTGATATAGGTAATTGATAACCAGAAGTACCTAAGACCAATTCAACTGCACCTTGTTGAGTTGTTGTAACTATACTTGATAATGGACCATATACATTTACTACAAGTATATTTACACCATCAATATAATATTGTGCTCCTACTTGAACTGTTACAGTTTGTCCGTTAACATTTAATATTGCTGATGGTACACCTGTAGATGTTGTAGAACCTGCAGAATATTGAGCAGCAACACCTTGTAATGTAATACTTACTCCATTAAATGTTACAGATTGATTTACATTTAATGTTACAACCTCTGCTGCTGGAACAAAGTTTATATAATTACCAGTTGGAGATGGGACCAAATAGTATGTCGTATTAAATATTTGTACTGCTTGTGGTGATTGTGTTAATTGAGTTAAGTTTAATGCTGGAGAGAATGTTAATGTTAATGCTATTGGTGATGCAGTTGGTGTATTAGAAGCTAATGCTACTACAGGTACAGATTGACCTGGAGATGGTTGTACATATTCTAATGAGAATGAATTTGTTGGATATACATATGCATTATATTGATATGTTGTTTGTTGTCCATTGTAATTTGTTGTAAATGAACCTGATCCTACTTGAATTACTTGTACTACTTTATTTAATGTATAACCTAAATACAATGGTTCTGATGGATAATAGAATGGATATGAATTTTGTATTACTGGAATTGTTCCTTGTATTTGTACCTGTAAGTTAGATGTATTTAAGGTAGAAGTTGTTGGTACAGATGTAAATGTTTCTAAAGCTGCGATTATATTTGAAGCCCCTACAACATCTGCTGCTTTGGCATTTGCTCCTACTACTACTGTCCATGATGTTGGTTGTGATTTCATAGATTGAGCTAATTGACCTATTGTAGGTGCTCCTTGAGAATATGCAGCTACTCCCAATATTCCTAATGCTCCCAAAACTGCCAAGGTCTTACCTCTCATCATAAAATATCTATATGGATTCTTTCCTTTATATCCTTTTTCCATGATTTATTTAATTATGATAGAATTTAAAAGGTTTTCTATTTTTGATTAAAATTAATTATAACCAACAAGTAATAACTCTATTATTAAATTAAAATATCAAAAAATAATTTTTTATAATTCTTTGGCCTTCAATAATGCTACCAATGTTACTGTTGGTACCACAAATATCGCTAATAAAATGAAAAATATTATCATTCCATAAATTACTGAAATTGTTAAAGCATATATTATAGATATAATAAATAATATTACTGATGCAATTATTGCATATAATAATATATATACAAATAGTATCAGTGATTTTCCAAAATGTATTGATAATTTATTTACTTTTCCTAAAATAGATCCATAAAATGTATATAAAAGTAATATACTCAATATCATTGATATTATGATAATTGCCCATTCAATAATTATTAATGTTGGATTATAAGATACATATTGATAACTTGTTAATCCAAATAGATTCGTATATCCAACTTTATATCCAAATGATACTGAAGTAATACCATATAAAATATATATCATTCCTATAGATGCTAATAAATTTGGTATTAATAATGATAAAAATGCTGTTTTATAATCTGGATTAATATTATCTCCTGTAACTTTTGTATAATACCATGCTACTACATTTGGATAGAAATATGAATATATTATTACCCCCAATATTGGTAATAATATAGATAAAATCCATAGTACTGCTACTGAAATAATAAATAATATACTATCTGCAAAATTTTTTCCCATATACTCAAATGCTTTCTTATATATTTCTACTACCATAAATAATAGATCTTAAAAAGATATAAAAATTAAAATTCCTCAGCCTTTAATAGTAATATTAGATTTGATGCTGGATTTATAAATATTATATTTAAAATTGTTACAATTATACTTCCCAATAAATGAGATATTAATGAAAATATTCCACCAATTATTGATAATATTATAACAGCAACAATATAAAATACAAGCCAGTATGCAAATAGTATCAATGATTTATCAAAATATATTGATAATTTATTTACTTTTCCTAAAATAGATCCATAAATACTATATAATAATAATATCCACATTATTCCACCAATTATCATTATAATTACACCAATAAGTATTCCTAAAAGAGCATATGGAGAAATACTGAAATTTGGTAAACTCATCAATAATAATTGCTGAAGATTACTAATATTCAATATATTTGTAAAAGTTAATCCTAGCTGTAATAAAATACTAATTAATACTAATAATATTATAGTTATACCAATAGATGCTAATAGATTTGGTATTAATAATGATAAGAATGCTGTTTTATAATCTGGATTGATATTATCTCCTGTAACTTTTGTATAATACCATTTAGTTAATCTTGGATAAAAATATGAAAATATAATTGCTCCTATTATTGGTATTAAAAATACTAAATTACCCAATATATAAAGTATTATACCATATATTATGCTCTCTACTATATGATTCTTTACTAAATCAAAAGATTTTTTATATGTTTCTAAAAGGCCCATAAAAATTGATTCTTAATAAAATTTAAAATATTATCTTTTTGCAAATTTCATACCTTTCTTTTCATATTCAATGAGATTCATTAATAATTCATCCTCATTTTTATATTCCTTCTTTAATAAAAATTTTGCAGATAAATAACTTATACCTTTACCAGCATAAACAAATACAAATTTTTTACCATAATTCCTTAATAATTCAGCAGTTATATTTAACTTTTTCTCATCTTCCAAATCTTTTTCACTTTTTGCAACACCAAAATATTGACCTCCGCATTTTTTGCATTTAAATCTTTCATCATAATCCTTTACTTTTATTTTATATTTTGTTCCACATGCCATACAAACAAATATTAATTCTGTATTTTCAATTCTTTCCTTTACCAATTTTAATACTTCTCTCCATTTATCAGAAATCAATACATCAGATACATATTCTTCCAATCCTAAAATTGCTAAAGGAGATATATTTTCTCTATCAATAATATTTACCTTTATTTTCCTTTCTTTTATTTTCTTTAATATCATCTTTAAATTTTTTATATCTAATTTTTCAATAAATAATTCATTTAATGTTTCCTTATATACTGGTGTATTAATTAAATGATCTAAAATTCTTCTTAGAGTAGATTTTGAATAATCTGCATCCTTTCTAATTACTCCAAATCTTTTTGCAACATGAGAAAATTTCCATAAAAACAAATCTGTATTAACTATTGCTTTTTCCAATATATTTTCAACATTATCTAAATCAATATTTTCAATTACTTCCTTAATATTTTCCTTTGTAATATATCCAGCTTTTAACATTATCCTATAAGGATCTGTTTTTATCCCAACAACAATTCCATACTTTTCTGATAATATTTGGGAAATTAATCTTGATAATGCATCATTTATTTTACTTCCAAATGGAGAATGAATAATAAACCAATCCCTATATTGTTCAATATAAATATTATCTTTACTTGGATAAAAATATAATTCTTGATTTTTTAGTTCATCAAAATTTAATAAATCTCTTTTTATTTCTTGTGCTTCTTGTGCAACTTCTAATGGAACAGGTAATAATTCACCTTCCCAGGAAGGTATTGCAGATTCAAAATCTTTTTCCAATCCAACCAAAATTTTCTTTTTTTCAATTTTTTCAATCTTCCATGGTAAACCCCTTAATATAAATATTGTACCTGGATTTCCATGTTTTGCAACAAATTCTTCATGCAATATACCAATTTTTTGACCAGTTGTTATATCATATACATCATATGATTTTTCATCTGGTATCATTGAAATATTATCTAAAAAATAAAATAATCCTTTTCTTGTTTTAATCAATTTCTTATTTTCTTTATCATATATTAAAATCTTTATTGAATCTAAGAAATTTATTATTTCTAAAAATTCTTCATATGTTAAATCTTTATATATATAAGATCTTTTTATTGTATTCCAAACAAGATCGATATTAACTTCTCCATATTCTAAAGTCATCCCAACAATTTGATTCGATAATACATCTAAAGCATTATAATGTATTTCAGGTTTTTCAAGTTTCATGATTTATATTACTAAAATTATTTTATATAATATTCTAAACATATATATTTATAAAATTTTTCAAAAATATTACTACTATTTGAATAAATTAATACAAACTAAATAAAAATTTTATAAAACGAGCTTGGAAAATCTAATACTTCATAAATATCCCCTTATCAAGTATATTTTTAAAATAATTATAAATAATCTATATTTATAATCTAAAAATTTTAAAAGAATTATAATAATAATCCTTTATGAAAAAAGATTATATTTACATATTTCTTATATCATTTATACCACAATTAATTATCTTATTATTATCTCCTCCAATATTATTTTGGGATGAATATTCATATTTAGATAATGTAAAACATGTATTATTAAACACTCCATATTTTGAATATTATAGATTTCCATTATTATGGTGGATATTAATTCCAATTTCTTACATTACAAATTTCAATATATTTTTCATAAAATTATTTTTAATTTTCATTTTTTCTTTATCTACAGTATTTTTATATAAAATATTGGAAGATTATGATAATAAATATATAAACTATATTTTGATTTTATTTTATTCATTGAATGGTTTATTTTTAATTTGGGCATCAAGAATTTATCCAGATGTTTTAGCATCTTCTCTATTAATCTTTTCAATATATTTCTATATAAAATACTTTAAAGATAATAAAGAAAGAAATTTAATTTTATATTCATTATTTTCAGATTTATCAATTCTCTCAAAATATGAATATGGTTTATGGTTAATTTCTTCAATAATTTTTTTAAAAAATAAAGATAAATTAAAAGCAATATTATATTCTTTTCTATTTGCAATCCCATATTTTTTATATAACTTAATATTATATCACAACCCAATATTTATATTTATTAAACAGGCTGAAGTTGTCTATACATATACATCTTATCAACCTATTTCATTATTTTTATTCAATTTATTTATATTTTCTTCTGCATATCTTTTTTCTTTATTACAGAACCCAAAGAAACTTGAAAACTATAATAAATCTATATATTTATATATAATATTATCAATAATATTTCTTGCATTTTTTGTTAAAGCAAAAGATGCAAGGTATATTTTAATGATATTACCTACATTTTTAATATTAACAAGGATATTTATTAATAAAATAAAAGGTTTACAATTCCCATATTTATTTTTATTCGCATTATTAAATATTATATCAATATATTATGGTGTAGGATTTTTAATAAATTATGATACAAACCTTGGAAATACATATTTAAATTATATATATAGAGCTTCGGGTTATTTAAATCAATATAATCCAAAAGTAATATTAACAAATGTTAATTGGCCAATGGTTGCATATTATACAAATTCTCAGGTTTATATAATGTATAATGCTACATATTTAATCCCAAGAGTTTATCCTCAATTTATTATATATTCTCCAAATTGTGGAGTATCTTTTCCATTTAATCCAAACGATTATAATATATCATTAATATATTATTATACAGATCCAAATGGTTGTCAAATATATATTTATAAAGTAAATAGTTATTCTGTTAAATAACCTTCCAATTCATCCAAACTTGCAAATCCTCTAATAATATATGTCTCATTATATTTATATATAATAATAAATGGCCAGGTAGTAATATTATACTTCAAATCATAATAATTTATAAAGTAATTTGGATAGCCCGAATCAAAAGAATATATATACAAATTCTTTTGATTCTGTACATATAAATATGTTAAAATATCACCTTCCTGATCACATGCACTTCCACAATATTGATTATTATAGAAATATAATATCAATGTGAAATTTGTTATATTACATTCTTCTATATATCTTCTAGTTAATAAAAAGTGTAAATATTCCATATTAAAATATTGGGATTTTAAATATCTTACTTCTTCTTCATTATAATATATATTTTCCTTTGATTCTAAATATGTCAATTCCTGTCCAACCTGAGCAATTTGAGATTTTAAATATTCCAAAAAAGATAAATAATTATTACTACATTCTAAACTTTTAGAACTTGCTAAATATTGAGCTGAAATTACCAATGAATTTATTTCATCAATTTGTAATATACTCTGTTGAAATGAATATTGATATAATAAATAACCTAGGATTATTCCTAAGAAAAATGATAATATAGATATTATTACTGCTATTGTTATTATATTCTTAGGTTTATCCATATTTTTTATTTAACAATTTATTTATTAAACTATTATTCCATACAACCCCACCCCACCTTAGATTTCTACCAAACAATTTATAATATAATGCTACAATTATAAAAATTGCATTAAAATATATTGAAAAAATTAGATATATGATTGAATAATAAATTATTGATAACCATGATTTTGACTTATCATACCTTCTATATATACTAATAAAAAGAAAGAAATCTATCAATAAAATAACTGAAAATATTATTAAAATCAATTGAGATGTAGATAATAATTGAAAGATATATGTATTAATATTGAAAGAAAGAGAATTTTGGATGAAATAGGATATATTATAATTTATAGAAGATAAATATATTAAAAAATTATATAATTGATATCCGTATGTATATAATATTACTGAAAATGCTAATGGTATTAAAATATATAAAATTATATTAATACCAAAAACAACTTCTCTTAAATATTCATTTTCTATATCTCTATATTTCATATAATTTTCAATGAATCCCAATGTCCATCTTACTCTTTGTTTTAATAATGATTTAAAATTATCTGGAGGAACTGTTTTTATAATAACTTCTGGGCAAAATTTTACTTTAAAATTATTTTTCTGTGCTCTTAATGCAATTTCCATATCCTCACTTATATTTTTTTCATCAAATAATCCGATCTTTTCAAATACAGATCTTTTAAATACAGAAAATGGACCTGATGCTATAAATACAGAATTCATTGTATCAACAACAATACCAGAAAAATTATGTATTGCATAATCAATATATTGATATTTTTCAATAAATTTTTTTGTACTAATTGTTTGTATTGCTGGAACAACAATATCTGCATTATAATAGTACATGTATTTTAACATTTTTATTAAAGAATCTTTTTCCGGAATAGAATCCGCATCTAATGTAACAATTATTTCTCCACTAGATTTCTTTATTCCATAATTTAATGCTGAAGATTTTCCACCATTTTCCTTTTTATATACCTTTACAAAATTATATTTCTCTTCATATTCTTTTGCTATTTCGTATGTATTATCCTTTGATCCATCATCCACAACAATTATTTCTAATTTATCTTTTGGATATTCTAGATCTATTAATCTTTCCAATGTGTTTTTTATATTTTTACCTTCATTATATGCAGGTACAATTATTGATACCTTTGGATAATCTTTTATCTCATAATTAATCTCTTCTTTATCATACGATAATAAAAATAATAGAGTATATATAGACAATAACAATTCTACAAATATTATAATTAATACTATATAAGAGATTATATACATATTATAAAAATATTCTAAAATGTAATAAATATATTTTATCTATGGTATATGTAAAATGGATAGGACATGCATGTTTTTTAATTAAGAGTACATATGGAAATATATTAATAGATCCTTTTATTAAACAAAATCCAAAGGCAAAATATGAACAATCAGATTTAGAAGATATAGATATAATATTAGTAACACATGCACATTTTGATCATTTAGGTGATACAATAGAATTGGCTCAAGATAATGATATAAAAGTAATTTCTATTTTTGAAATAGCTAAATATTTAGAAAAATTTGGAATAAAAACAATTGGATTAAATTTTGGTGGTAGAACAATTTATAATAATATAGAAATATATTTATTCCCTGCAGTACATACTTCAAGCATAATTGACGATAAAGATAATATATTATGGTTGGGAAATCCTGGTAGTTTTGTAATAAAGGTTGATGATAGGGTAATATATCATGCTGGTGATACTATGGTATTTGAAGATATGAAATTAATACCAAAAATTGTTGGAGATATTGATCTAGCTTTATTACCAATTGGAGGACATTATACAATGGATATTAATCAGGCTTTAATTGCAATAGAATATTTAAAACCAAAGAATGTTATACCAATGCATTATAATACATTCCATGTTATTGAAACAAAACCAGAAATTTTAAAGGAAAAAGCAAAAAATACAAATGTAATAATATTAAATCCAGGTGATTCAATTGAAATATAAGGAAGCATTAAAAGAATCTTTTTCCTTTTATATTAATAATTTTAGGAATATATTTTTTATATATTTAATTTTACTTATACCATCAATACCATTATATTATACTAAGATTAAATTATATGAAAATTTAGAATATTTCTTAATTTATCTATTTTTATCTATTATAGTTTTTATAATATTTTATACATTTACAAGGTTAACAATATATTTTTATTATGAAGAAGAAAAAAGTATATTAAAATCAATAAAAAAATCAATAAAGAATTATTTTCCATTCTTATTAACATATTTAATAACCTTTATTGCTGTATTTGCTTCTATTATAATTTCTTTATTTATATCTATATTTATTTCAATTCCTTTTTTTATTATAAGTATACAATTGTCTGAGATAATATATATAACATCATTTATTGTTTTTTCTTTAATTTTAGTAATATTATTTAATAAAATATTCTTCTCTCCAATGATAGTTATATTTAAGAAAAAAAGTATATATGATTCTTTATATGAATCATGGGAAAATATAAAAATAAAAGATTCTGCATTAATATTGCTTTACAGTCTTCTTATAGATTCCATATCAATGATAACTTATATAATTCAAATATATTATAATAATTTTGCATTTTCTCTATTAAATTCCTTTATATCCTCAGAATTTGTAATACCAATAGGAAATTTATTTTCTATAGTATTGTATAAACAATATTCAAAAAAATAAAATTATTTTCTAGCTCTTTATAAGCAAACAAGATCCAATATCCATATTTCTTTCTTTTTAGCTTTCTCTTCTATTTCCTTTACCTTTTCAAATTAAATTTACCAGTGGTATTATTAATTTATCTCCTATTAAAAAGAAGGTTTCCATTCTAATTTATTAAGTTTTTTATTTACTATTATATATGGAGTCTATAGATTTTGAAGCTGAAAGTACAAATGGAAAAATAAAATTGAGTGATATATTAAAGGAAAAAGATTTTGTAGTTTTATATTTTTATCCAAAGGCATTTACTAGCGGATGTACACAAGAATTAAAGAGGTTTGTAGAATTATATGAAGAATTTAAAAAATATAATACGGAAATAATTGGAGTAAGTAATGATAAATTGGATACACAGAAAAAGTTTGCTGAAAAATATGGTGCAAAATTTCCTCTAGTTGCAGATCCTGAATTAAAGATAATAAAATTATTTAATGCGAAAAGTGATAGAGGAAAAGGAGCAAGTAGAATTACTTTCATAATAGATAAAAATTTAAAGATTATTGAAACATTAAAATCATTAAAAAATGCTGCAGAACATGCTGATAAGGCATTAGAAAAAATTAAGGAATTACATAGTAAAGGCCTTTAAGTCTAATTATTTTTATTCTTTCTTATTCTTTCTTTTTCCTCTAGTACAGGTCATATTTAATTATAAATTATTGGATAATATAAATTTTTCTAATAATATTTGATAATGATAAAAATATTTGATTATGAACTATATTCTGGATATATAATTTTAAATGGAAAAATTGTCGCTTATTCTTTACATAATAATAAAGATATGCTAATAAAAAATTTGGTAAAGATTGCTAAATTTCATAATTTAAATGGGGATCTTATTTTTGATGAAAATTTAGATAAATTTTTTCAAGAAAAGATAAATAAAGTATTAAATAATAAAGAAAAATTTAAATTAGATCTGAGTAAATATAGATATAAAGATGTATATGAAAAAATATTAGAAATACCTTTTGGAAAGACTATAACATATAAAGAATTATATAATAGTCTAAATAAAAAATATAATATGCTACAAATATTAAATGCCATAAAAAATAATCCATTTATTATTTTAATTCCATGTCATAGAATTATTAAAGAAAATGATATTTCTGGTTATACACCTTTAGGAACTGAATTCAAAAGAAAATTATTAGAATATGAGCATAATTTATAATTATTTAGTTCTTTATAAAATCTAATGTAAAAGATTTTAAATAAAAATATAATAATACAAAATCTTTTTCAGTTAATATTTCTAATTTTATTTTTTCCTTTATTAAAAATTCTTTAAAAAATATTTTACCTACGTTTTTTATAATTCTTATTATTATTTTTATAATTTCCTAAACCTCGTAAACATGGAACGAGACCTCTTTTTTTCATACTATATTCAAAATCATCTATACTATAATTTGCATATTTTTCCATATCTGCTCCACTTAAGGGAATCTGACCTTGTATACTTTTATCTTTATGGTTAATACAATATGCATAAAGCTTTCCTTTTTTATATACAAATAAATAAACAGGTCTATACCAATCTCTTGAAGAGAGAATACTAAAGATATAAACTTCAGAATCTCTACTAATTATTCCTGCTTTTAATGAAGAATATATTAAAACATCAGTAGATCTAAATACTTGCAAAAGCGCTTTTATATATCTTTTATCATTTATATTTTTCTTCAAATCACTTTTAAATTCAAAATTATATAAAATTAGCTCACCAGAGTATCCTTTTGCAATAACAAGAGCATCTATTTCCGCCTCTACTACAGTCTTGCCTTTTAATTTTTGTGGCAGATAGAGTTCTCCATTTTTTGCATATATATCTATTGACTTTTTTATCTCGTCATATTTAGGAGAATCTCCAAATATTATATTTATTGTTTCTTCGCTTATTATTTTTTCTAATGGAGAATATAACATATATTCCCCATTATAATTTATAGTACGCCTAATTTCAACATTTCTTAATAGGATGTATGCTGAATATCCATAACTCCCATAACTTTCCAATAATTCATCTAAACTTTTTTGAAAAGACTTTTCGTCTAAAGGTCTTTCACTTCTAAGTTTTAATTCTGATAAATCTGGATAGTATGAAGAAACTATCTTAGATAAAGATTTTGGATCTAAAGACATTGTCCAATTCTTTCAATTATTTCTTCGGATAATTCTCTTTTATTATACAATATATTTTCAGGTATTATTTTTCCATTTATGTTTTCTAAAATTTCATATTTATCTATTTTATCGTTATAAAATATTAAAAGATCCTTTAAAAATTTGCCATTTTTATAGATCTTTATTATTGTAGTAATATTAGGATTATTAGATATATAAGAATACATCTCCATAGAAATCTTTTTCGATAAAAATTTATATAGATTCGGTTTATATATTTCATTTTTTATATCTTTTTTTCTTTTTTCTTCCATATCAAAAATAATAATATATTCATAATTTGACTTATTTTTCTTTAATAAAGATAAAAATATAAAATTATAATTTGTCTTATTCTTATATTTATATCTATTATTAAATTTATTAAATAGGTTATCAAAAAATTCTGAAGGATCCTCTTCTATTTCTTTATATATTGCTTCTATTTTATATAATTCTTCTCCCTTAAAACCCATCAGATACATAATTTTCTTATAAGATTTATTTTCATTCCATTCAATTATATTAAATATATAATATTTGTCATAACATTTCATTCCATAATATTCTTGCTCTCCTTCTATATTTAATTTTATATCTAATTTTTCAAAATCGCATTCTTTATTTAATTTATTTAATTCATTGATTATAGTATCTAAAAAACACATCAAAAATTTATACTTTCAATGCCTCAAATCTCTTTTCCACTACTGACCAATCTATATTATCAAAGAATACATCTACATATCCTTTTCTATTACTTCCATAATCCAAATAATATGCATGTTCAAATACATCTAATGCTAATATTAATTTTGAATTTTGTACCATGTATGTATTTTGCTCATCAGATATACTAATTACCAATCTATTTAAATCATCAGACCATAATAACCAAGCCCATCCCCTTGCACCCATTGCAGTTGCCTTCATTTCTTTAACAAATTTTTCAAATGATCCAAAATCTTTATCTATTTGTGATCCTAATGATGATCCTGGCTTTCCACCTTCTCCACCCAAATGACTAAAGTATATTTCATGATTAATCATTCCTCCAAATGCTCTAGTCCATTCAACTTTTAATTCTCTTATCAATGAATATGTTACATTTGCTGCATTATAATCTTCATCTGTCAAATTATTTAGCTTTTGTGTTATCTCATTAAATTTCTTTACATATCCCTCATATATCTTCAAATGTTCTTCTATTGTTTTTGCTGAAATACCTTTCATATTAAACAATTGTGGCCTCTCTTTCTTAAAATCTATTGGTTTTCTTTCTGAATATTCCATTAGTATATATTATAACAATGTTTTATAAAAATTAATAAAGACAAAAAATATATTTTTATAGGCCTCTAAGTTCCCTAATTGCTAACCTTATATCATCTTCATGTACTGTTTTCCTTCCTGCGTGTTTTGCTAATTCTACTGCTCTTGCTGATATTGCCTCTGCTACTTGTAATACTGATTCTACCATTGCTAATTTTGCATCCTGTCCTACCCTTGATGCACCGGCCTTTCTTAATATTCTATATAGTGGTGCCACTGGAATTGGTGTTGTTCTCTTTGCCATAATAATATTATTGACTAACTAATATAAAAATCTTTTGTTTTAACATTTGTTTAAGTCAATTTAACAAGACCATAATATAATATCCCCTAAATTTTATTCCATCATGTCATAAACTCTATCATAAATATAAAAAGTTGTTTCAAATTGAGTTACTATCCCATTGGATTGTTCTACTAATACTGGGTACTCATAAATATTTCCATTCTTTTTTAGATATTCTATAAACAATTTTAAGTTTATTTTATTATTATACTCTTTATATAACCATCTATATGCAAAAGGAAGGGTTTTATATTTATTATATATTTCTTGGAAGAATTTCTTAATATTTGGATCCCTAATTGGTTTATCAGAAATTATTGAATATATTCCAGATGGCTTACCTTCTTTTACAAATCCTACACCATTTGTAGCAAATGGTTCAATTGCATATATTCCTTCATTTAATTTTATTCTTGATTTATTATCATAATTTGGTATTGTAATTTTAGAATGTAAAATATATTGTTCTATTTTATGACCAGATAAATTATATATTGGATTATAATTATAGGATTTGATTGTATTTTCTATTACTTTTCCAATTTCAGATATTTCTATATCTTTTCTTAATATTTTTTTAACATTCTCTAATGCATTTCTAGAAGCTTCAATTAGATCTTTATATTTATTATCATTTATTTCTACCGTAAATGCAGTGTCAATACAATATCCATTAACCTGTGCACCAAAATCAAACTTTACAACATCTCCATCTTTTAATACTATATTATCATTTATTGTTGGTGTATAATGTGCTGCTATATTATTTATAGATATATTCACTGGAAATGATGGAAAACCTCCTAAATCTATTATTTTTTGTTCAATTGTTTCTGCAATATTATATATACTTTCTCCAGGTTTCAATAATTTCTCAGCTTCTCTTTTTACTTTTTTTGTAATTTCAGAAGCTTTTTTTAAATCTTCAAGCATTTTTTATTTTCTTTATAGATGTTTCTTTTTCCAATAAATCTAGAAAATCTTTATTTGCATCTTCAACATTTATTGAATACATTTCAATTATATTATCTTTATATATCTCTTTCATCAATTCCTCTATTTTATCAAACAATTCTTCTCTAGTCTTTATTATTAATAATTCTCTATCTTCCTCTTTAATATTATCTTTTTCTAAATACAATGTCTCAACTTTCTTTATATCTATTGATATTGCATATTTTCTTTCCAATATTCTTCTAGAAATATTTATCCCATCTCCATTTTTTACTGATAAATATATTACAATCATAACAATATTATTATAGAAATATTGAAAACATTATATTTCAATAATATCTTCAATATATTTATATAATTCTTTCCAATCCAAGTAAACCTTTTTTAATGTTAAATATTTTGGATCTGAAGGGAATGGTTTTGGTTCTAAATTATATATAAAAACTTTTTCAATTAAATCCAAAGGAAATAAATTATAACCTACAGAGATTAAAAATGTAATAATTCTTCTTATCATTTCATATAAAAACTTATTTCCTTCAATATAATTTATATAAAAATCTTTATCATCAATTACTTCAAATTTTGTTATATTGCATATTGGATCTTTTACTTTACCTTTTGCAAAATTATGAAAACTTTTTATTCCTATAAAATACTTTGATGCTTCTATATATTTATTTATATCAAATTCTTTTTCTTCAGATTTTATTAATATTTTTTCATTATTTATTAAATATTTTGGTATATATTTTTTCTCAAACAATTTTTTTGGTAATTTATACTCATATAATTTACCTCTAGAAAATTTTCTAATATTAATGAATTCTTTTAATTTATATACATTCAATATTTTTATATCATTATTTTGAAAATTTGAAAAATCAATATTTTTATCTGAAGATATAACAATATAATTTTCTTCAGCATTTACCCCTTTATCTGTTCTTGAAACAATTGATAATTTAAATTCTTTTATGTCAAAATAATTCAAAATTTCTCCTGAAATTGTTTTTACATTTTTTTGATATGCAATTCCATGATAATTCTCTCCATTATATTTTATCCTTAATAAATAATTATACATTTTTTATTAATTCCATAAATTCTTTAGCATTTTCATACATCATTGAATTATTAAACATTACATAACTATCTTTTTTATTATATTTTAATACTTTTTCCTTTATTCTATTTAATTCTTCCTTTGAATAATCGTAATTATATATTAATCTATTTCCTTCATGTAATCCATGTAATCTATAATATTTTATATCAGAATCATATACTGGTTCCTCAACATTTATATCTACAATATCTATTAAATCAAATTCTTTACATATCTTTTCCCTATTTTCTTTACTCCACCCTCTTAATTCTATTGCTATTTTATATTTTTTACCAATTGAATTAAAGAAATTATATGCATTTTCAATATTTTCTTTCGTATCTTTAAATGAATTTGGTAATTGAATAACAATTATATTTGCTCTTAGTATATTTGCAATTTCCTCCTGTTTTTCCCAAAATTCGAATACTTCCTTTGTATTTCTTAAATATCCGACCTTTCCCTTTAATTCTTTATAATTTTTTATTTTTGATCTCCTCCATGTAAAAGAATTTACATCATGAGTAATACCTTGGAATACTTTAAATGTAAATTCAAAATTTTTAGGTGCTTCACTTCTTATTTTTTTAACCCATTCAATATCTGGTATCGAATAAAAAGTACTATTTATTTCTATTACATTAAATTCTTCATAATATTTTTTCCTCGATATAGGGAATCCACAGGTTCCTACTTTTATCATAAAATATTATTTCATAATTATGTATAAAAGAACCCGGGCCCGGGGGGATTCGAACCCCCGATCTTCGGGTTAAGAGCCCGACGCTTTACCAACTAAGCTACGGGCCCAATATAAATTTTATGATAAAAAGAAATTATAAATTATTCTATATTATAATCTTTTATTTCTGGTATGAAATTTTTTATGATTTCTTTCTGTTCTTTACTTAAATTCAAATCTTTAACATTTATAGATATTTTCTTATTATTCTCATCAATATTTACATCAATGTTATTTTTAGAAATATTATATGTTATACTTAATATTCCCAAAATTTTTTCTTTTAAATCTGTAACTTCTCTATTTAATTTTATTACATATAATAAATCTTTACCAGCATATGGATGGTTAAAATCCACAATAACCCTTCCACTATTTACAGATCTTATAATACCAACCATATTATCTACATTTACAACCAAATTTGGTATTGGATTTATATTTCTTTTATAAAATTCACTAATAGGTATTATTTTAATTAAACTTGGATTTCTTTCTCCAAAAGGTCTTTTTAATAAAAAGCTATATTCTTTACCATATTCTGCATTAACTAACCTTTCTTCAATCTCTTTATTCAATATATTATATCCTAAAGGTATTATTACTGGCTCATTTGTTTTTTCCAATAATCTATTATCTTGATCATATATTGAATATTCAATCTCAACCCACTTTACCATTGATGAAAAATCTAAATAAAATTTATATAAATTATTTAAAGTTTTTGATTATCTAAAAAGGATAATTTTATTAATTTTATTTTCAAAAAAATTTAATGGTTAATGATACGGAGATTTTTGATAAAGAATTAGAAGAATATCTAGCACAAGCAACAAAGAGGATAAAAGTTATTGGATGTGGCGGTGGTGGAAGTAATACAATTTCTACATTATATAGTATGGGAATTGAAGGTCCAGAATTAATAGCAATAAATACTGATGTTAGACATTTGTTAATAACAAAAGCACATAAAAAAATATTAGTAGGAAAACAATTAACAAAAGGTTTGGGTGCAGGAAAAGATCCTAAAGTTGGAGAAGAAGCTGCAAAAGAATCTGAACAAGAATTGAAAAAAGCAATAGAAGGTGCTGATGTTGTATTTATAACCTGTGGTTTAGGTGGTGGAAGTGGAGGTGGTATAGCTCCAGTTATTGCTGAAATTGCAAAAAAGATAGGAATATTAGTAATTGCTATATGTACATGGCCTTTCTCCGTAGAAGGTGCAAACATATGGGATAATGCTTTATATTCTTTAGAAAAATTAGAAAATAATGTTGATTTATTAGTAATTATTCCAAATGATAAATTACAAACTTTATATCCAAATATTCCATTAATGCAGGCATTTAAAGTTGCAGATTCATTATTAGCAAATGCATTAAAAGATCTAACAGAATTATTAACAAAACCAGGATATATAAATGTAGATTTTGCAGATTTTAGATCAATTGTAGCTGGTTCTGGATATGGTGTATTTGGAGTTGGAGAATCAAACTCAGAAAATAAAGCTACAGAAGCTGTTCAAAGAGCATTAAACAATCCATTAGTTGATGTAGATGCTACAGGAGCAAAAGCTGCATTGGTAAGAATTGTTGCATCACCAGATGTAACACCTACTGATATAAATAAAATATTAGATACAGTAAAATCTGTATTAGATCCAAAAGCAAAAATAATACAAGGTATTACATTTGAAGAAGATAAAAAGAACTATATAAGAGTATCATTAACAATTACAAAATTAAAATCTCCTCCATCATTTATATTAGGAATAAAATCTGGAGAAAAAGAATCAAAACCTGAAGAACAGAAAAAGCTAGAAAGTGATCTTGGAATTGAAGTTATTTAGATTTTTCTATTAATTTTAAGCTATTTATAGGTACATTTAGTTGTAAGGGAACTGGAACATCAATTAATTCTATTGTTACTTCCTTTTTCTTTTCATCTATATTTATTATTTTTCCTCTAGTTCCTTTAAATGCTCCAGATAACACTTCTACTATATCATTTATATCATATTTAACTTTTTCTTCTTCAAAGTATTTCAATAAATCTTCTATTGGAATTTCCTGAGATATAACTCTTCTAACATGTCTTATTCCTAATACAGCTCTCTGTAATTCTAAAGAATTTGTTGTTTCAACAAATAGATATCCTTTTACACCTGGTATTTGCATTATAGAATATATAGCATACTTTCCATTTTTTCCCTCATTTGCTAAAATATCTGCCACAAGTTCCTCTCTCCCAGATGTTACAACTATGGCGTATATTGGCATATCAATATACTATACTGTAAACTTATAAATATAGGCAATACAATGACTGCAACCAATGCAAAGAATAATAATGTAACATAAACCAATTTCTTTACTTCATCCCAACTAGGTTTATTAGCTGTTTCATATACTTCTTTCATTTCCTTTATACTATCAATGATACCCATAATATATAATCTTTAAAATATATTTTAAAAAACAAATCTATATGGGCAAGGAAGTTATAGAATTATTAGTAGAAGGTGGAAATGCTAAACCAGGACCAAACATAGGACCAAAATTGAGTCAATTAAAATTAAACGTTGGAGAAGTAATAAGTAAGATAAATGAAGCCACAAAAGAATTCAAAGGTCTACAAGTACCTGTAAAAATAATAGTAGATACAGAAACAAGAAAATATGAAATAGAGATAGGATTACCACCAACATCATCATTATTAAAAAGAGAAGCAAATATAGAAGTTGCAAAAAGAACAAAACCCGATGAAATAGTTGGAAATGTTAAAATGGAACAAATAATAAAGGTCGCAAAAATGAAAATGAAAGATTTAAATACTAATAATTTAAAATCTGCAGTAAAAATGGTTCTAGGAACAGCATTATCTTTAGGATTAACAGTAGATAATAGAAATCCAAAAGAATTAATAAAGGAAGTAGATCAGGGTTTGTATGATAATCTATTAAAATGATATGTTTGATATTTTAAGTTTTTTTATTGGTCTAATATCTGGGATAATTATATCATTTATTATAATCTTTTTGATTATAAGACATTATATAAAGAAGTACTTCTCATCTAAAAAATCAATAAGAGATATAATAGAGCTATTTACTAAAAAATAATTTTTAAATATATTCTATATTTCATTTTTCTATGGATGTTAAAAGTATACAATCTCTCATAGAAAAATCAAAAAAGAGAAGATTTAAACAAACAGTAGAATTAATAATTAATTTAAAGAAAGAATATGATTTAAACAAAAGTGAAAATAGATTTACAGAATATGTTGAATTACCTAAAGGTAGAGGAAAGAAAATAAAAATTGCTGCAGTTGTTGGACCAGAATTAGAAAAACCTGCAAAAGAAATATTTGATTTTGTATTGGTTAAGGATAAAATAAAAGAAATTGCTGAAAATAAGAGGGAAGCAAAAAAATTGGTTAGGAGATATTATATTTTTGTAGCACAAGCATCAACTATGGCCGATTTAGGAAGATATTTAGGTAAATATTTATCTACAAAAAATAAAATGCCAAATCCAAAATATGGAATGATAATTCCAGATAATGCAAATCAAGATTTCTTAAGATCTGTTTATAATAGATTGCAAAATATGGTTAGAGTTGTTGTAAAGAATCATAAAACTATTGGTATACCAATTGGAACTGAAGATATGAAATATGAAGATATAGTAGAAAATGCTAATCATGTACTAGAATATTTTATTAATAGGGTTCCTGGAAATAAAAATAGTATAAAGAGTGTTTATATAAAGCTAACAATGAGTGATTCTATAAGAATAATTTAAAATGGTAACCCAACAAAAGATATTATATGTAAATGATTTATATTCTAAATTATCAAACTCTAAAATAATTGGAATAGCAAATATAATGGATATTCCAGCAAATTCTTTACAAGTAATTAGAAAAAAGTTAAAGGAAATGAATATTGATGTAAAAGTTGTTAAAAAGAACCTTTTTGTTAAAACTTTAGAAAAAATTAATGATCCAAATATTAAAAAGATGATAGATATAATTGAAGAAAATAAAAGAATTACAATTCTATTAATATTACCAAAAGAAGAAATAAATCCATTCTTATTAAACAAAATATTAGAAGAAAATAAAAGCTATAGATCAGCTAAAGAAGGAGATATATTAGAAGAGGATGTAATAATAAGAGCTGGACCCACAAATTTAACACCTGGTCCTGTATTAACTGAATTAAAGAAATACAATATAAAAACAAAGGTTGAAAATGGAAAAATTGTTATAACTGAAGATACAGTAGTAGCAAAGAAGGGTCAAAAAGTTGATAGCGGGCTAGTATCATTATTACAGAAATTTAATATAACCCCAATACCTGTAAAAATAAAATTATTATTGGTATACGATGGAAAAACATTATATACATATGATATATTATCAACTCCTTTAGAAGAGTATATAAATCAATTAAGATCTGGATTTAGAAAAGCTATATCATTGACAATAGAAATTTCATTCCCAACAAAAGAAAATATAAAAATATTATTAACCAAAGCATATCAAAACTTAGTAAAATTATCATTAAATACTGGAATGCCAACAAAAGATACAATAAAAGATCTATTGAAAATTACAAACAGAAGATCTATAATATTAAAAGAAAAGCTAAATATTAAAGAATAAACTTATTTTTGAAAATTTTTAATATTTTATGTTTTTATATAGATAATCTTATCCAATAGCTTTAGAATATTTAGAAATTAGTTTTATTTTTTAGTAGATACATTACTAGTAATATTTATAAATATTTCTTTAATTATTTTATACATGTCACCACAAAATGCTTACAAATTAACTGATAAAGCTACAATAAGAAACCTTGAAAGTATATTAAAAATACTTGATAATGTAAAACCAGTATTAATAGGTGGAATAGCTATAGCCGCATATGCAAATTATTATAATATAGATTATGATAGAGAAACTAGAGATATAGATTTTATAATAAATGAAAGTAAAAAGATATATACAAAAGAAATAATATATAGAGAATTATTAAACGCATCTATTAAAGAAGGACAAATATTTGGATATGACGGAATTGAAATCAAATATAAGGATAGTCCTGGCATAAGTATATTATTTAAAGATAAAGAAGTGCCATATAATGAAATGGAACTAAAAATAGGAAAAAAGAAAATAAAATTATATGTTGCTAAGATGGAATATCTTTTAGTAGATAAAATATTTACTTATTTAGATAGAAAAGAAGAAAAAGACTTTAAAGATATAAAAACACTATCTCGTTTAATGAAAAAATATGGTTATGATAAAGAATTACTTGACAAAATATTTGATGAATATTCTAAAAAATATAGAAAATATTCTTTGGAAGCTAAGAATATTATAGAAAAAATATTGTAATTTTTTATCAGCGTAGCCGTATTCATCATTTTTCAGTTTCAAGCCAACCACATCATTATTCTCCCCTACCTGGAGGAACTGGTTCATGTATCCCCAGTGCATGGCAGGTAGGGATAAAATTATAATACTTTTATGATTTAAAATTTTTATATCACAAAGTTTTTGAAATATAAATGAATGAAATTATTGAAGAATATAAAGTATGGTTGGAAATACAAGGAAAATCTAAAAATACAATAAAAACATATTCTGGTATAGTAAAGAAATTTTTAGAATTTCTAATAAATAATGGAATAATTATTACAGATACAAAATCTATTAATGATTCATTAGATAAAAATCTAATTCTAAAATTTTTAGCAGAATCAAAGGTTAAGAAAAAATTAGATTCTAATTCATTAAGGTTATATGTTAGGGCTATATCTTCATTCTTAAAATTTTTAGACAATGAAAGTTTAGCAAAGCAAATAAAAGCTCCAAAGGTAGATAAAAGATTACCGAAATTTATTACATATGATGAATTAAATAAATTATTAGAAAATGCAGAAAATTATAGAGATAAACTAATTATTAAATTTCTATTTTATACTGGAGTAAGGGTTTCTGAATTAGTAAAAATAAAGAAAAATGATATAATTTTTGAAGAAGGTTTTGTAAAAGTATATGGAAAGGGTGGAAAGGAAAGAATAGTACCAATACCAAAAGAATTATTAAATGAATTAAAAGATTATATAAATAAAATAAATACTGAAAATATATTTCCATTATCATCAAGACAGGTAGAAAGAATTATAAAAAATGTTGCAAAAAAGGCTGGGATAAATAAAAAAGTAACTCCACATGTATTAAGACATTCTCTTGCAACAACATTATTATCAAAAGGTGTTGATATAAGATATATACAAGAAATACTTGGACATAGCTCACTAAATATTACACAAATATATACTCACGTTGTTCCAAACCAATTAAAAGAAATATATAATAAAGTTTTTGAAAGCTAGCTTAAAATTGTTTTTATTTCAAAATAATATATTCCAATTACTACTATTGTTATTATAATTGATACTATAAATTCTGCAGATAATAATGGTATGCTTTGGGATAATAATGAATTTATATTAATTGTTCCAAATATATATGGAAATAGTAATGTTGCTAATATCATTGCATTTAAATAATGAGAAATTATGAATATTATTCTTTGTATAATATCTTTTAAATTCACAAATGTTAATATTAGCAATATTATTAATGAAAAGATAAATAAATAAGATATTGTATTTTCATATAGATATATATCTAACAATACTAACAAATATCCTATTAATCCATATATCTTAAACTTCTTTACATTAAATATATATCCAAGGATACCTAAAACAAATAATATTGTTGATAACAACAATAACAATGTAAAGTAATTAAATATAATAGAAGGTCCCCAAACAATATTTCCATTTATAATTTTAATACCATAACCAGTAATAGCTGCAGATAATATAGAAACCAATAATATTGCCATTATTAAGGTTCCAAACAAATATATTAATATATCTCTTTTACTATATTCTTTATTTATACTTTTCCCTTCAAAAAACCCTATTCCAATATTTCTAAATATAAATAAAAATAATATAATAAATATTATTGGATAAAATGAATATGCAACAGGAATTAATAATGATGGTAATAAAGCTTCATATTGTACTACAAAGAAAACAATTGATGTACCTGTTATTTCCCACATTGATAAAAACAAATTTTCATATTTTTTATATAAATCCTTATTTATAAAGAATGATAATGCCAAAGCTATTTCTATTCCTATAAGTAATAAAATCGTTGCTGCAATTAAAAATATATATGTATAAAAGTAAAATGAATAGTTCATCATAATTTATTAATAAAATATCTTTTTATAGCCCATATAGATAAAACAAATAATGCTATATATATTAATTCAAAAGCTATTGCAATAGGAACAACTCCTGGATTTAAATTTGCAGCATCCTTTGTTAATAATATTCCATATATTGTCCATGGTTGCCTTCCAACTTCTGCAGCAACCCATCCAGTTTCCAAGGAAATTAAAGATAATATCGATAATAATATTAATCCATATAACAATAATTTATTCATATAAAATGTATATTTTGGATTTAAAGTAAATTTTTTATCTTTTTTATCTTCTTTTGAAATTATTAAAGAGATCAATCCATATAATGATATAAAGAATATTAAGAATCCAAATATTGCCATTATATCAAAAGAATTATGTGCTATAGTAATATCGTTTGGTGAAGGTATATATGATTCATTTTTATATATTCCAGGAACAACTGTATTTGGATTAAAACTTCCATATAATAAGCTTTGCAAATTTGGAATTTGTATTGAATCAATTAATGTATAATTGTTTGTAACAATTCCAAACAAATTTTCTGGCGCATTAGATATATTTCCATTCAAATTAGCTTCTAATGTAGCATACTTAACTGGTTGATATTTTGCTAATGTATCTATTGAATTTATTCCAAATATTCCTACTAATAATATTGATAAGAATAGTATGGGAATTGTTAATTTCAAAGCTTTTCCATATATTTTTATATTTTCAATATCCTTTTCTTTCAATATTTTATAAGAAATAAATAATACAAATATTGATAAACCAAATTCTAATGATGCTAAAACTCCATGAGATACTTCAATAAATTCTATTGGAGTAAAAAATATAGAATATGGATTTATATCAATATATTGACCATTCAAATATTCAATTCCTACAGGATAATTCATAAAAGCATTTAATGTTATTATTAAAAAGCCAGACATCGCTGCAAATATTCCAATTAAATACATAAATATTGGATGTAATATTGAATTATTATATTTTTTAAATGAGTAAAAATATATACCAACAAATAAAGATTCCATGAAGAATGCTAAAATTTCTATATATAATGATATAATTGCTGTATTACTTACTATTTGCATAAATTTTGGGAATAATATATACATTTCAACAGCAACAATTGTACCTGACAATGTTCCAATTGCAAATAAAACTAATATTAATGTTGATATTCTTTGAGCTAAATTTTTTATACTTTCATCTTTCTTTAATATTCCATATAATTCTAATGTTCCAACTGCAAAAGGCATTCCAATTGTAATTGATGCTATTATAATATGTATAGCAAGAGAAGATGCAAAAACAATCCTATCAATATCATATACAGGTAACATAAAATATTTATAGTTTATATATTTAAAAAAATTTTATTTAAAGAACAAATACTGCTGCTGATATAACAGTGGTATATTTTTCTACCTTTGTTTTTCTAAATATTTCAAATTCCTTATCTATTTCTATATTATAAATAGACTTTAACATATTTTTTGCCATATTTTTTGCATATCCTTCCTCCTTTCCAGTATAATATCCATGGTATTCTGTAAAATACCCATTATATTTTTTATCCTTGGGTAATGCTACCCCAACTGATGAAAATATTTCTTTGCCCTCTTCATTTGAAGTGAATCTAGATAAAACACAAAATACAATCTGACCTGTTTTTAAATATTTTAATCCTTCATCTATATCTATAATTTTTACATTTGGTGGTGCTATACTAGATACTGGAACTAAATTAAACCTCTCTATTTTTGCATCTCTTAATGCATATTCAAAACTCAACAATGGATCATCCGCTACACCTACACCAGAAGTAAAGAAAACTTTTTTTGGTACCAGACTCCGCGGGTTCATAAAATAAAAAATTAATTTTATGATTTATAAGTCATCTAGAAGATGAAGCCAATCTTTCTAACTCCAATTTTTTCTGTATTGCAAATGATTCTACAGAATTTCTATATGCATTTATTATTTCTTTTGCCAATGCACTTGCCATATCCTTTTTATTCCTAGAACCATGATATGCTCCCCAAACAATATGTCTTATAGCCAAATCAATCCTTCTTAAAGGTGAAATATCTACTGCTTTTGGATATCTTGCACCACCCATTTCTATATTTGTTATCTCTTCTCTTGGAGCAGCATTTTCTATTGCCTTTGTCAATACTTTTATTGGATTTTGTTTTGTTTCCTTTTCAATTATTTCAAATGCCTTTATCAATATTTTTAGTACTTTATGATATTCTCCAGAAGCATAATATGATGTAAATTTATGTTTTCCACCATAATGACCTGGTGTCATTAATCTACCGATTAATCTTTCTATAATTGGTATATTTCTTCTTCCAAATCTTCTATTTTGATATCTCCCATTTGTTTTTGGAACAATATATGGCTTTAAATTCATAAATGCCCTTAATGTTTCATCCTCTACATCTACTTCATATTTCCATCTTCCAAGAAATTTCAAATCATTAATATTATTCACCATTAAAAATAATATTAAAGGATAAATTAAAAAATTATTCTGATTCTCTTATTGCCTTAACTAAAACTGGTATTAATGTTAGTACAAACAATATTACAAATCCCCATGCAAATATACTTTCTACACTTGCTGAAATATTTGAATATCCAACAGTTAATACTGATAATGATGATATAACAAATATTGAATATATAAATATTTCAATAAATGGTCTTACATTTTTATAATATTCATTTTCACTTATATGTTCTGTTATATACTTCATTACAATTAGTCCAATTGATAATATTACAAATACACCTATTATATTATCAAACAATGTATATTGGAATCCTAACGATTCTAAAGAATAAACTGTTATTATCCATACAAATCCTAGGAATAATAATAATTTTAATAATTCTGCTACATATGAATTATATCCTTCAATTAATATATATAGATATGATGTAAAGAATATTGAAAATATTATACCAGCTGCTATTATTAATACAGCTATTGATATTATTAATAATGTTGAAGAAGCCGTCATTGTCAATTGCAATATATTTGATACATAATAATATTGTGTTGCTGTTAATACATTTGGCATCAATGATAATACACTATTAAATACCAATATTCCCAATATTATTCCACCCAAATATGATAATAAGGTTGCTACATTTATTTCTGGCATTTTGCTAAATGTTGATTTTAACTTCTCATATACATTCTCTATCTTTAAATATTTTGCAAATAGCCAGTTCAATACTTTATATACTACCCATCCAACAAAATAACCTATTATCCCACCCAATACTAAAAAACCAATAAAATAACCTATAGATATTAATAAGTCATATACCATTTATTTTTTATATATTAAAATTATATAAATATTGCTTTTATTATCAAAAAATAACAACTATCTCTTTATAACCTATCTTAGAACTATCTTCTAGCTTTTTCTATCTTACCCTTTCTTAATAATTCTAAAGGTTGTCCGTTTACTAGTATTACTTTATATCTTACTCCTGGTATTGAACCTATAGTTCTCCCCTTTGGTCCACCTATTCCAACTATTAATACATCATCATGTTCATCAATATATTTTATTGCCTTATCACCTGGAGCAAAGGCTGTAACAATTTTTCCATTTTTCTTTAATTGAACTTTTACACATTTTATCATTCCAGAATATGGCTGTCTTTTTTCAATCTGTACTTTTTCTAATACAATTCCAGATGCCATTGGACTTCCTTCCAAAGGATCATATTTCTCTTTTAATTTTAATATCCTTCTTTTCCATTCTTTCTTACTCCATCTAAATTTTTTTCTATTTTCAATTAATTTCTTAGCAGCAAACAATCCATTAGCCATTCTTTAATATAGATATAACAGAAATTTTAAATGGCTTTTTCAATAGAAGACCAACCTCTTCATTTGAATAATTCAATACCTCTACTTCAAAATTTCCCAATTTCTGATAGTATTCTATATCCTTTTTTATATTTTCCGGAACATTTTTTGCTAAAAATATCTTTTCCACTTTTCCCCTTTTAATCATTTTCAAAGTTCTATTATAACCAATAATTATTTTTTTCTCATCAACAATTTTCTTTCTTAAATCATCAAATGTTACCATAAAATCTATCTATATAAAAAATATTTTTATTCCTTATCTTCCATCTTATTTCCCACAAAATATACATCATATAAACCAGTACCCAAATATATTGGTTGATTCATTATAACATTATCTATTCCACTCAATACTTTATCAGATTGTCCCATTATTGAAGATCTAACAAATATAGAAACTGGAGTTTCAAATGCTGCTTTTGATAATGTAGATTCTTTTTCTGCATGTAGTCCATATCTATTTATACCTAAATATACTCCATACCATGTTAACATATCTGCTACTAGCATAAAATGTCTTACATTTACACTAAGACCTTGTTGTTCATATAATTTAACTAATTCTTGTAATATTGCAGCTCTGGCAGCCTCTATTCCCAATACCCTTTCTATTTCTCTTATATCATTCGTATATACTTTTGTATAATCTACCTCTGGTATTTTCATAACTTCCAATAAATTGGATCCAATAGTATATATTACATATTCATCATCTTCCTTATGTATAGTTACATCCTTAATTCCTTTTATTCCTTTTATTAGTATCTTCTTTATCATTTCTTTAAGCAAATATAGTTCTTTTGCAGATAATTTGGGAGCACTTATATATATATTTTGCTTATCATTCTCAACCTTATACTTCTTTATTTTCTTTTTTATTATTCTAAATACTTCATCAAATGTTAATTCTTCTTTTTTCAATTTTTCTTTATCCAAAATAATTATTATCTTATTTTCAAATACATCTATTGTTATTGATAATAATAAATCCTCCAATAATAATTCCTTTATCTTTTTTGCAACATTTTGAGCTACATTTAAATCATTTTTATATTCATCCAATAACCTTATTATCATATATTTTCTTTTCATTTTCTTTTTTGCATCAGTTATTTCTGTAAGTCTAGGTAAACCCAAAGAAACTTGTTGAGCAGATATACCTACAAAGTGAAATGATTTTAATATCATTTGTGTTGTTGGTTCTGCAATTGATTGAGCAGCAACTATACCAACAGGTTCACCTGGATCTACTATAAATTTATATGAAAAATCTTCTACTATTTTTCTTAATTTTTCATCTTCTATTTTTTCTAGATCCTTTTTTATTTTTTCCGGTAGTTCCATTTTTATTATTTTCTACATAAGGTTTTAAAATTTGGGCCAGTAAATTTATATCCAATTTTCCATTTATTGATTTATGTACTGCAACTCCATCTCCTCCATATACGAATTGTATAATCCTATTATATGCATCTCTAACAGTTAAATCATCATTTACATGAAGATCATATAAACTTAGTACCAATCTTCTATAGAAGTATCCAGATTGAGCAGTTCTTATTGCAGTATCCATTAAAGAGTCTCTACCAGGTAATGCATGGAAGAACATTTCCCATGGTTTTAGTCCATCTCTAAAAGAACTTATTACCCAACCATGATACTTTGGATGGTATATATTTCTTTCAAATATTGATAAATTCCTTCCCCTATAACCAAAGTCTATAAATCTTCCTCTAAATGCTTGAAATCCCAAAGATCCAGCCATTCTAACAGCATTTTGCCAATCACCTCTTGCACCAGTTATAGACATAATATATGTACCTGTATCTTTTTTCATATATTTTCTAAGAACATCTTGTATTTTTGTAACACTTTCAGATATTGCTTGCATAGATTTTAGTTCATATGTTTCCTGTAAACTTCTACCAGCAATCCTCTCAAGAGTTCCTTCAGTATATTGTTTATATAAATCGTCTACTATTTTTTGTGTATCATCTATTATCTTTTTTATTTCATCTTTTGCTTCTTCTGGTAAATCAAAATCAGAAATGGACATTGTAATTCCCAAATTATATTGATAATATATTCCTAATAAACTATATTTTTCTAATAAATCATTTACATATTCTTTTCCATATATCTTATATAATACAACAAATAATCTTCCCTTCTCTGCTTTTATTAAGCTTGAATCCAAATATCCTCTAACAATCATTCCATTTTCTATCTTTATTTTATCATTTTCAAAATTAAAGTCATCTGGTAAGAATACTGAAGCAATTTCTTTTCCAGTTAAATAATCTCTTCCCTCCTCTTTTGCTTTTTTAATAATATTAGACAACTTATCTAAATCTTTATCATTAGCATTTGACATATATATTAACTGCGCAGCTTGATTAATCGGTATTTTTACATCATCTTGCGTTATTAAATATAATCCTGTTATCATTTCTTGAATCATACCAACAATAAAATCTCCATATCTTGGAGTAATATAATTATTTGATATTTCTGTTAAAAATTCAGCCTCTGCTCTTGCTTCCTCACTCCTTGGTAAGAATACATTCATTTCATCTCCATCAAAATCTGCATTATATGGTTTACATATTATTGGATTTATCCTAAATGTATTTCCAGGAAGTATTTTAGCATAATGACCCATCATTGATAATCTATGTAAGGAAGGATATCTTAATAATAATACAATATCTCCATCCATTAAATGTCTTTCAACAATCCATCCTGGTGCAATCATTGAGGCAAGTGTTTCTTTATTTTCTTCAGTAATTATCCTTTTTCTTCCATCTGGAGATATTACATAATTTGCACCAGGATATTTTTCAGGTCCATTCAATATATATTCTCTCATTTTTTCAATATTCCATTCAGTAACCCTTTCGGGAACTGTCAATGTTTTTGCAACATATAATGGTATTCCAACCTCATTTGGTTTTATTTTTGTATCTGGGGTAATAACTGCCCTTGAACTATAATTTAACCTCTTTCCAAGTAAATATCTCCTAATTATCCCTTCCTTTCCAGAAATTCTTTCAACCAACGATTTTAATGGTTTTCCAGATCTTTGTTGAGCTTTTGGAACATATGGTAAAGTATTGTTAAAATATGTAAATATGTGATATTGTAATAAATTATATATATCATCTACAATAACCTGGGGAGCCCCTGTTGTTATATCTTCTTTTAATCTTTGATTTGTTCTTACAATATCAACTAATTTGTGAGTTAAATCATCCTCTGCTCTTTCACCAGTTTCCAAAACTATTGAAGGTCTCATTGTTACTGGAGGTACTGGTAAAACTGTTAATATCATCCATTCTGGTCTAGAAAATGAAGGATCAAATCCAATTAATGGTAAATCTTCATTTGGTATTTTTTCAAATATTGCTCTAATTTCGACTGGATACATTCTTCTTTCATTTTCCTTATCCTTAACATAAAAGTAAAATGGTTTTCTAAATTCAACTTTTGGATTTTCATATCCACATACAGGACATTTTGATCTTTTCTTAGCTTTGGAATATACAAACTTAATTATAAATTTATATAATCTATTCCATCTTTTTGAATTTCTATACCTTTCTATTTTATTTAATGCAAATTCTCTTTCTTCTTTTGTTAATTTTACATGACCGCAATTATGACAAACAGCATTTACTAATTCTTTAACAATTGGTAAAAATTCTGGATGTAGTACTGGCCTTGCTAGTTCAATATGACCAAAATGTCCCAAACATTTTCCCGCAGTTTTTCCACATGTTTCACATACATAACTTGGATCTACTACTCCCAATCTTAAATCCATTAATCCACCCCTTATAGGAGTCCCATCCTCATCATATAACTCTGATACAATTATTTTTGCTGCAGACATTTTTCTTATTGCATCTGGACTTAATAAAGAATATTGAATTTCAGAAATTCTTTTGAAAAATATGTCGTTCATCATTAAAACTTATAATTCAACTTAAGTCTAGGCCAAATTCCAAGAGAGATTAATTCATTTAATAATAAGTGGAATGCATAGGAAACTTTAACTTTTGATATTTTTTCAGTTTCACCACAAATAGGACAATAAATCCTATTTCTTATATTATCTTCAACAGCAAGGGAACCACATTTTTCACAAACATAAATAGTTGTATCATCAGAAGAATACATTTCTCTTAATAATATAGAAGCACCATGAGCAGCAAGGACTTCATGTTCCATTTCACTAAATTTCAAACCACCTTTCTTTGATTTACCTTCTGTAGGTTGTCTTGTTAATAATGTAACAGGACCTGTTGCTCTTGCCTGTAATTTATTCTTTGCCATATATTTTAATCTTAAATAATAAATGCTTCCAATAAATATTTTAACCTTAAATTCATCTCCAGTTAAAGGATTATATAATGTTTCTGTTCCATCTTCTCTAAATCCTAAAGATAATAATTCTTTCCTTAATTCTTCCTCACTTTCTCCATACCATGGTGTTCCATCAACATATCTTCCATTTAAACTTCCAACCTTTCCAGCAAGCAATTCTAATAATAAACCAACAGTTTCTCTTGAAGGAATTCCAGCAGGAGAAAATATTATATCTGGAACAAGACCTGAAGATGACCATGGCATATCTGATGGATCAACAATCATTCCCAAAACACCTTTCTGTCCATGTCTTACAGAAAATTTATCTCCAAGTTCTGGGATTCTTAAGTCTCTTAATTTTATCCTAACAAGTAAATTTCCATCATCAGATTCTGTTATTACAACCTTATCTACCCATCCTTCCTCCCCACTACCAGTAGTTAATGATGAATCTTTCTTTCTTAAACCTGTTACAATAGATTCAGAAGTTAAACCAATAAATCTTGGAGGTGATACTCTACCAACAAGGACTTCTTCTGGTTTTACAAATGATTCAACAGCAACAATTCCATCCTCTTCTAAATTTTTATATTTATCCTTTCCTCTATATAATTCTACAGAAGGATCTGGAATTGTAATTTCATCTTGTAATCCTCCAGAATATCTTAATCTTTCTATTTCATAAGATCTAAAATATACAGACCTAAATAAACCCCTATCTATTGAACCTTTATTCATGATAATTGCATCTTCAATATTATATCCTTCTTGTGTCATCACAGCAACAATTACATTTTGTCCTATTGCATAATCATCTTTAAATATATTAAAAGAAAATGTCCTAGTAATCGGGTATTGTGGATAATATAAGATTGATATATCAGTATCAAATCTATTATGGAAGTTTAAAGAATATATGGCATGAGCCTGTCTCTGTGGTCTAACACCTCTGTTTAATCTTGCAGATTGATTTCTATTTGAAAATGGAACTAAAGATGTAGCTATACTAAATATTATTAAAGCAGATAACTCTAAGTGAGTTGTATTTTCCTTTATATCTTCAGGATATAATGCAACATTTAAGTTTTCTTCTTCTGCAGGATCAACCCATTCAATTATACCTTCCTTTTCTAGATCTGACCATTTTATTTCTCCTCTCTTTAATTTTTCAATATGTTCTTTTGTTAATAATGGTTTTCCATCTTTTACAACAATTAAAGGTCTTAAAATTCTTCCCTTTCTAGTTAATATTTCTATAACATTTCTTGTTTCATCAAAATGTATATTTACAAAATATGGAACAATACCTTTTCTTCTTTTTTCCTTAAATTCTTCTATAAATTTATTAGCATCATCTACATATCCAACAAAAATACCATCTATATAAACCTCATATGCCATTTTTATTTTTTATCTGAAATATTTTTAATTATTGGCCTTAATCCTATATCCTCTAACTTATTAATCAATTCATTTTTATCAACCTCTTCGAAACTTATCTTTGCCAATATTGTTTTATTTTTTCTTAATCCAGTTTCATGACCTTCAGGTGTTTCTATTAAATCCAATCTACCCCAATGAGTACCATGAGCCATTCTTGCTTCTAATAATTCAGCTTCACCAGATATTGAAGAGACAACCCTTGTTAAATGAGATAAAACAGCAATCTTGTTTGTTCTATCTAGAGCCTGTGAAATTCCTGTTCTATTTCTTGTCCATTTTCCAATAGCCATTACATTTTCAAATCTTTCAGTAAATATTTTTGATCTAAATATAGATGTATATGAAGGTATTTTTCCCCTTTTTACTAATCTTTCATATTGATACATTGCATCAGTCATCAATGTTCTTAAAGTAACTAAGAAATATTCCCTAATTAATTCTCCAGGTGTTCTAACTATTTTATTTGCAAAGTGATCTTTTATATCTTCATCAATTTTTCCATGAGCTAATAATAATAATTTCCTTGCCATCTTTAATAAATTGTATGCTTTTAATAATCTATCATTTGGTGATGTTCCAATATTTGGTAATAATAAATTATCCAATATTGATAATAATTTTTCTTTTTTAACTTCTAGAGATCCAGTTAATTTTAATTTATCAGCCAAATATCTTATTGCATCTTCAGAAGTTTTTATATTTTGAAATTCTAATAAATTAATATATACTTCCTCAAAATCTTCTCCTTCAGAAATTAATTGATTTATTTCAACATCCTTTTCCAAACCCAGGGCCCTTACCAAAGGTATTAATGGAACTCTTTTATATTTCTCAAATGTTAAATATAATAAACCATCTTTTGTCATTTCCATTCTATGAGCCTTTAATTGAGTTAAAGATTCTGATAATAAATATCCACTATATTTTATAGAACCACTTTCCTTTTGAACATAAAATTTATTTGTACTAAGTTCCTCAGATAATATAATTAATTTTTCATTCCCATTAATAATAAAATATCCACCTCTATCTGTCGGATCTTCTCCAATTCTTATTAATTCTTCTTCAGACAATCCATAGGTATTACAATATTTTGATCTAACCATTATTGGCAACCTACCAATTGATACCTGATATTTACTTTTAAATGTTTCATTTTCATATACAGAAAATTCCATAAATACCGTTCCAGAATATGTAAGTTTTCTAATTCTAGCTTCTGTCGGATATATTAATCTAGAAACACCTTCTTTCTCCATAAAATCTGCCTTTCCTAACCACAATCTTTCTATTTTAAATTGTAAATCCTTTAATCCTGGAGCTAATAATCTTGGGGAAAATGTTCCCAATTCTCTTCCAATCTTTGTCATTTCTACATCAACAAAGTATTCAAAAGATCTAAGTTGTACTCCTAACAGATCATTTTCTTCCAAATATTTATAAAATAAGATATAGTTATCTATATTATTATTAGCCACTTTTATTTATATATATGATATCTTTATAAGCCTAATCCTCTACAACAACTCTATAGTATATTTCTTCCCCAACCCATGGATTATTTCTTATAATCTTAACAATATCTCCTGGCTTAGCATTTAAATTCTTTAATGCCGGATCTGAGATTTTAATCTTTGGTAAATCTGATAATGATACTTTATACTTTTCTAATAATTCTTTCTTTTCCTCTTCAGATAATATTATATGTTTTGGTACTAAATAATGTTTTGTTATATCAATTTCCGATAATTCTCTTAAACTTTTTTTAGGTTGATTAACTTTAGAAGTTTTTTTAGATTTGGCCTTTTTAGCAGATTTTACCATTTATTTATTTTTTATAAAAAACTTATAACTTTACCTCCTAGATATTAGGAATGGGCAGAATAGCTATATTTACAAAAACCAATTTACAAGATTATAGAATAATAAAATTAAAGGAGGAAATAAAAAATTACAATAATATTAGCATTATTGATATAGAAAAAGAAAATATATTTCCATATAATGAAAAAATATTAAACTATGACTTATATTACTTTTTTGTTGGATCAAATTTTTTATCGGATATACACCTTCTAGCAAAATATCTTGAACTAAATGGAAAAAAAGTAATAAATAAAATACATGTTAAAGAATCTATAATATCAAAAACCCTATTTTATAGTATCTTAAATAAATATATAAAAATTCCAGAATTTGTGAAAATATATTCAATAGATAATATAGAATATGTAATAAATAAGATTGGATTTCCAATGGTAATAAAACATCAATTTATTCATAGGGGGGAATTTGTACATAAAATAGATAATGAAAAAGAATTATATGATTTTTTAGAAAAATATTTATTAGAAAAGAGAATAAACATAAAAAATTTGATATTTCAAAAATATATACCTTATGAGAAAGATATAAGGATAATTTTCATAGGAAAACCGATTGGTGCAATGGAAAGGATTAATAAAAACAGTTTTAAGGCAAATATTAGTCAGGGTGGATATGGAAAAGAATATAAATTAGATCAGGAAATAATAGATATTGGATATAAAATTATGGAAAAATGTGAATTGCAAATATTTGCATTTGATCTATTATTAAAAGATAATCAATATTATTTGATAGATTTACATCATATATTTCAATATGAGGGATTTGATAAATATTTAAATAAAAATATTACAAAAGATATATTAGATTATTTAAATGAAATTAGTAATAAAAGCTAGGGGGAATAAATTAATAAAGGCAACACATAAAAGTACTCTAGAAATTACTAAAGATAATTATTTAACTGAAAGAGGAGATTGTATAATTGGTATAAGTGCAAATTATTCTGTAAAAGATTTACCAGAAGATCTTAAAGATCATTTATTAAATGAAGGAAAAATAAAGATTGTAATTAAAGTTGATGATTTAATAGATAATATAATTGCATATGGTTCGAGAAAATTATTGTTAACAAATGATAGAAGTATCGTTGTAAGAAAAAGCAATTATATTGATGATAGAACTTTAGCAATAAATGCAAATAAGAGTGCTATTGATATTGATAGAAGATTGATAGAAAGATTGAGGAATGAAAGGGACATGGAATTTATTATATACTACTAAAATATTTATAAAGAATAAAATGTTTATCCTTAATTATGAAAAGAAGGGGTATAGATATGGCTGTACAATTAATATTTGTAATAATAATAATGTTAGTAGTGGCAGTTATTGTGATTAAGTTATTCCAACAACAATCATCAAAGATTAGCGAAATATCAAATACTCAGATACAACAGGCAGTTTCAGATTGTTCAAGCTATTGTTCAGATCCATATACATTTTGTACAAAGTATGAAAATATAGGAAATGGACTTGTAGAAGTAAGTCCTGGATATTATATTTGTTCAAATGCTGTCCCATGTAGTGTAGTATTACAATTATATGGAGGTTCTTCTAGTCAATGTCAATATGAAGGATTTCCTATAACACCTCTCGATTGTATGTATTTAGAATGCCAAAATTATATTGATAGTTTATATTATAACGCAGAACAGGCAACAAGTTATGTATTCGGAAATTATTCTCCTACTACATACTTTAATTCGACATCTGGACAAATAAATATACAAATTTCTTCTCCATCCCAAATATTAAATCCAGGTCCGGTACAATGCTCTGCACAATTACCAACATGGATTACAAACCAGGTATTTGGTGCATTATTAAATGTTATTAACTATTATGATACTGCAGATAGTTGTAATTTGAATTTAACAGTTAATAATGGAATACTAACAGTAAATGGGAATTGTACAGCATTGGGTATAAATAATAATGTCAATGGAATGCCATTATGTCAATTCTTATTGCAAGTACCATATTCCCAGTTAAATAATATACCAAGCACAACAAGCTGATGTAATGAGTTTTTTTGAATATTTTTATAATAATTTTAATTTAATAAAACTAAAAGCTCCTAGTCCGATATATAAAAAATATGCATTTCATTTATGGTTAAATAGACTAAATACAAATCCAGATAATATATTTTCTTCTTTAATAACTCTTATATTATTTTCTATAATTATATATTTCATTCTAAGTTTTGTAAGCTTTCAATTTGCTTTTTCTTTATTAATATCATTATTAATATTATCATTTTATTTTGCATATTATCCAATATTTTATACACAAGTTGTTAAAATACAAGTAACATCAGAAATTGTATGGATAATATTATATTTATCATTATATCTAAAAAGAAATCCAAATTTGGAAAATGGAATAAAATATGTAGCATATTATATGAAAGGTTATATTGCAACAGACTTTAAATCATTATTATATAATTTAGAAACAAATAAATTTAATGATATTGAATCTGCATTAGAATATTATCAGAGAAGATGGTTTTATCTAAGTCCAGATTTTGTATATGCAATGACGCATATTGTAAATATTAAATATAAGAATTCTATTGATGATATAAATAAATTATTAGATAGAATTTTAGGATGGGTATTAAAGAAATCACTAGAAAAATCTCAATTATATGTGGATGCCTTAAAGGAACCAGCAACAGTTATAGTATCTTTCTTAGTAATGATGCCAATAGTTAGTTTGATGATGTTGCCAATAATATCTGTATTTTTATTAAATACTGTAAGTTTCTATTTCATAGCATTTTCATATATAATAATTTTACCAGTTATTACATTTTTAATAATTCAAAACTTCTTATCAAAAAATCCATTTGCATTTTCTGTTCCAGATTTATCTTTAGCAAGAGATTTACCAAAACCTGGAAAATTTAAAATTGGAAATAAAGAAGTTCCAGCAATAATAATTTCAATAATATTAGGATCAATTGCAGTTTTGGGAATATATCATTTAATTTCCCTAGCTATAGAAATTACATTTATTCCACAAGGATTTTTGAGTGAGTATTTAAATATAGTTTACCAGGATAGAGCATTAATATATTCTGTTTTAACTTTAACATTACCTTTGGGATTGGGTTTGGGTATAGGATCTTACTATTATTTAACATCTTTCCAAAAAGTAAAAAAAATATATCAAATTGAAGAAATAGAAAATGAATTTCCAATTGTTGTATATGAATTTGCATCATTGTTAGAAGATGGGTATCCATTTGAAATAGTAATTGAAAAAACATATTATAATTATAAAATAATAAAATCATCTGGAGTTATGGAAAACTTTCTAAAAACAACATTATATAATTTGAGAAAAGGTTATGATTTAAGTACTTCTATATTTCATCCAAAAATTGGTTCATTAAATTTATATCCATCAAAATTAGTAAGAGAATCTATGCAACTTTTAGTTACTTCTGCATCAAAAGGTCCTGAAGCCTTATCAAAAATTGCATATAATATATCAACAAATTTGGAAAATGTAGATAATATAAGATATAATGTAAGGAAAATATTAAATGAAATAATTGGATTAATAGATATGACATCAAGAAATTTAGTACCATTAATTTCTGCAATGGTTACAGTTTTCAATAATGGAGTAGTTTCTATGCTCTTTGCACTTGCATATTTCTTTCAATTAATAGATCAATCTTTTGGTATTGGTGGAGGAACAAACTTATTCAATTTTATTGTAAATACCTTTAATTTATATAATTTAATACCACCAACATTTTTTGAAGCAATAATTGGTATATTCTTTATAGAATATGTAATAATAACTTCATATATGAGTGCTGGAATAAAATATGGATTTGATAGTACAATGACATCATATTATATAGGTAGAAATTTATTGTTCGGAACAATATTTTATGTAACATTTTCAATAATAGGGATATTGATAGTATATACAGTATTTGGCCCATATTTACCAACAAAAATACAATTATGAAATTACAACAATCAGTATATTGGATTATAATAACCTTTATATTAATTATAGCTGCTGGTCTATTTTCTTTTTATTATATTTATAATATAAAAAATAATTTGAATGGAAATAATATACAAACAATTAATTGCCAACAGTTAGAAAATTTATATAATAAAAGTTTTCAGGAGATAATTAATATTAAAGTATTTCTTAATGAAAATTGTACAATAAATGGAATAACAATACCTGCAGGCTATAGAATTATATATATTTATAACGGAAGTATTAATTATATATGAAGAATGATATAGCAATAGATACTATATTTATAATAATAATAGCAATAATATCTGTTGTAGTTATATTAGATATTATTTTTACAAAATTTTTTAACAATTCCCAAGCATATTATTGTCAAACATTAATATCACAAGGAGGTTTTTCTCCATCATGTGAAAAATATTATCCTTCAGCAATAAATATTATATATACAAACGAAAGTATTGATACAATTTATTCAGATATAACGGGATTAATATTAAATTGCTATAATAATAATGTAAATACAAATAAATTATTTAATATATGTTACGATGTTTATATAGATGAAAACATTACTTTGAATTCTTCAACATTAATTCAATATATACAAGATTATACCTCATTTAACCCAAATAATATTATATTCGATTTAAATAATAATCAGGGAAATATATATCCATACAATAGTATATTTATAATATACAACAATAGTTATATTGTAATATGGCAATAAAGTCTCAAGAACTTCCAGTTAATTATACCTTCTTAATAATTATAGGAATAATTGTTACAATAGTAATTTTAGGAATAATATTTTTATTAAGGGGAAATATAACTTCTTATATTAGTAATATAATTCCAAAATATAATAATACACAAACAGTGGTGGAAACAAATGTAAGTTCAATACAAGATGTTGCAATGGATGTAGTAGCATGTTATTATAAAAGAGCTCAAGGTCTTTGTTATTTAATTAACTATCAAGGAAATCCATTTACATGTCAGGATTTAATAAATAATGTAAGTAGTATAGATCCAAATGTAGTAATGCAAAATTGTAATTATAATATAAATCCAGGAGAATATATATTAATATATTCGGCAGGAAATTATGTTTATATTAATGTCCAAGGATAAAAATGGAAAAATGGTTTTGGATAATTGTAACAATTATTGCTTTTGGTTTATCTTTATATTTATATTTTAAATTTTCAAGTATAAATAATCAGACCCAATTATTATATCAAGATATATCATCATGTCAAAATTTATATACAACAATTGAAAGAGTATGCTATTCAAACAATGGAACAGAAATTTATATTAATATCGAAATAAACAAATATTTGAATTATATTTATTCCAATAATAATTTATTAAGTTGTTATATATATGATGAATATTACAATTATACATTGCCATGCAATATAACAATAAATACAACAAATAATATGATTCAATATTATACTTCTGGATTATTTTATGAATTATCATATGGAAATCCAAATGAAAAAATCCCATTACTTATTGAAAAAACAACTCCAACAGAAGTAGCAATTTATATAGAAAATCCAAGTTAAAAAATTTTTAAACTTTTTAAATATTATTAATTCATAATGAAAAGATATCAATTAAATTTAATTTCAGTAGCAATAATATTGGTAATTATATCTTTAGCTTTTATAATATATTATCAATATTCTATGAATGTTAAAAAACAACAAGAAAATTTAATATTTGAAAATTTTATTAATAACTTACAAAATTTAGAAAATACAATAAATAGTATTCAAGGTACATATTATGTAAAATTTAATATACCAAGTGGAGTTTTATTATATTCAAATGGTACAGAATTAATAATACAATATAACAACAATAATTATACAATTAATTTTTACAAGAATGTAACATTATATAATAATAATCAAAATGTAAGTTTTCTATATCCAAACAATTATATATATCTTGTTAGTACAAATAATACTGTTTTTATTACAACAAATCTTCAAAATTCAATTACAATATTAAATGAATATTTACCAAATGGAACTCTTGTATATGTAAGTTCAGGAAATATCAATAATAACAACAATAATGGAGGAAATACAAATCAAAATAATCAAAACAATGGAGGAAATAATCAAGGAAATAACAACAATAATAATAATATTAATCAGAATGTTCAATGCTTATTTCAATATAACGGACAGGCAAACTTTTTCTGGGGTGATGTAAATGGAAATAATTATTTACCTCCAATAGGAGATCAAGGAAGTTGTGGAGATTGTTGGGCATTTGCATCTGCAAATGGAATTGCTTCAATATATATGTTAAGAAACAATCAACCAAACGAAGGATTAACATTATCTCCAGCATATATAGCAATAGAATGCAATAATGGTTACCCAAATGCTCCAGCTTATTGTGATAATAATGAAGGTTGTAATGGTGGTTCTGCATATCCTGCTATATTATTTACATCTCAGTACGGAATTCCACCCGATCCAGGATGGAGCTACTACGATTCTACTTTAGCTAACTGTTCAGAAAAAATTTATCAAAATTATAATAGTTATCCAGGTGATGTATGTAATTACAATTATAATGGACCCAACTCTCCATTATATTATCCACAAGGTGTTATATTCCTCACACAAAATGGGCCTTTAACAAATCAACAAATAATTCAAGATTTATTATGTTATGGACCATTAGTAGCTGGTGGATTTCTAGGAGGTATCTATGGATCAAATCCAAATATAAATCCACAGTATTTTATATCAACTTCTGCACATGCAATGTTATTAGTTGGTTATACTACTGGCAATACACCATACTCTCAGTTATGTCAAGAAGTATACGGAACACCGAATTGTTGGATATTCGAGAATCAATGGGGAGATAATTCAACCTGTATAGTAGTTACTACAAACGGAATACCATACACTATACAAATAAACTCTATTCAATGCAGTGAACTATATCAAAATTATCAGTATTGTAATATTTATCTACAATCTGTTCTTAAAACATCAATAGTAGCATGCGGAGGTGTCTATTGGATGCAAGATGGATATTTGCTTGTACCATTCGATCAATCTCCCTACGGCCTATCATTTCCATACTATATAGTTGCAATCCAAAATGTCACTCTTTCATAATAAATATTTAATAGCATTATCCATTCTCTTTTTCATAATTTTATCCTATAATATATATTCTCTAAGAAATCCA
>Ga0326758_100044_pt1 | contig 61645 bp, 57 predicted proteins | sample GCRJH_S_FD_207221 | JGI IMG/M metagenome (GOLD analysis project Ga0326758, IMG submission 207221) | Hot spring sediment microbial communities from Geyser Creek Basin, Yellowstone National Park, WY, United States - GCR.JH_S | ecosystem: Environmental > Aquatic > Thermal springs > Near-boiling... | reverse complement strand
AGCCCAGGCTACTACTGGGTCGTGCTTGAGGCCAACTACAGCTCCCTTGCCCTTGCGAGTAGCAATGTAAGCCCCAGCTACGTGGAGGGCGTCGGCGTTGACATGGTCTACGTGGGCGCCCCGCTCAACGTCAAGGTCTGGGTCTCGCCAGGGAGCCCGGCCCAGGGCCAGCCTATCACAATATACGCCAACATAACCTACAGAAACGGGACCCCAGTCAAGTACGGCCAGTTCTCAGCCGTGCTGGTGCCCGAGGCAGACCTTGGGGCCTTCGAGGGCCTGGCGCTCTCAGGCGTCAACGTGCCGCTCTACTACAACTCAAGCCTGGGCCTGTGGGTCGGCAGCGCCACGACGCCCTCACCCTTCTCGCCAGGCTCGACGGCCTTCTCGGGGCTGTACGCAGGTGAGCCCTGGGCCGTGGTAGTGACCGGCAACGCCTTCAATGGCGTGCCCGCGGCTAAGGCGGCGATAGCGCATGTGACTGAGACCAAGTACGTCTACTACACAGGCGTCCTAACCCCTGGCAGCTTCTACCCGTACAACGGCCTCTTCTACAACGCTAACATAACGGGCTTCAACGGCACCATAGAAGGCTCCGTCTTTGAGGGCAACGTTTACATAGTTGACAGCAACGTCACGATAGCTGACTCCCAGTCCTACGGCACCATATACGTCGTGAACTCCAACGTCAGCCTGGTTAACGTAAGGGCCTCCAGGGTTGTGGTCGCCAGCGGCATTACAAACCTCTACATGAGCGACGTCATAAGCAGCGTGTCCGGGCACGTCAACTATGTGATGCCCCCGCAGATCACTGCGTTAGTTAGCGGCGTGGGGTCTTCAATTATGCGTAACCTGTCAGCCCTCTGGTCAGAGGAGGGCGAGCTGCGGCAGGAGTACTCAAGGCTTACCTCTGAACTAGCCGCCATCAACTCAACCGTTTCAGGCCTGAGCTCAACGGTATCCCAGCTAACGTCGGAGGCCAGCCAGCTGAGCACAAGGATCAGCGACCTGTCAGGTTGGCTCCTGTCAAACGTGAGCGCTGTCAACAGGACCGTGACAGGCCTAGGGAACAGCCTAAGCGCCCTCAGCTCAACTGTCTCAGGCCTAAGCTCAACGGTATCCAACATAAGCTCAAGAGTCTCGAGCATCAGCACGACCGCCACCAAGGCCTACAGCAGCGCCTCAAGGAGCTTCAGCCTGGGCGTGGGGGTGGCCGTGATCTCCGTCATATCCCTAGTCATAGCTGCGGTCGCGCTGTCCAGGAGGCACTGAAGGCCGGCGCCCGGGCTCCGACAGACTCAAAACAAAGGTTTTTGCTTTTTTAAAGCTCGTCTGCCGGGTCACTCGAGCATCTCGCTGAAGATCCTCCTCAGGTCGTCCTTAGATATTGTCTTGGGGGACAGCACTAGCAGCCTCTGCTGCGCCCACGCCCCCTCCACGAGCGCGTCCAGGTCAGACCTGTTGAACCCTACCTCCTTCAGGTTGGTCGGTATGTGGAGGTCCTCGAGCAGCCTTATGTAGTAGTCAAATATCCTCTCGCCAAGCTCCCTGCCCGTGCCGCTCGTGTCAAGGCCGAGGGCGCCAGCCACAAGCCTGAACTTGTCCTCGTTGTAGGGGGCGAGGTACCTGAAGGCGTAGGCGGCTGGTATTGCAGTGCTTATGCCGTGGGGCACTATGGGGTAGCCGAAGTCGTAGTCCGGCGGGCGCCAGTCCCTCACCATGCCAGCTATCGGGTAGGCCATGGCGTGGGGCACGTGCACGCCCGCGTGGCCGAAGCCGAGGCCAGCCAGGTTTGCCCCGAGCTGCATGTAGTACCTTGCCTCTATGTCATATGGGTCCGCGTAGGCCCTCCTCAGGTACTTGGCGGCCCACGTTATGACGGGCAGGAACAGGTCGCCTATGGGCGTCGAGCCGGCGTAGACGGGCCTCTCGGCCGGGCTCACGGCAGGCCTTGCTGTGTACGGGTGGGCAGTTATGGACTCTATGGCGTGGTTGAGGACGTCAAGGCCTGTTGACGCGGTGACCATGGGCGGCATGGTTATTGTCGTCAGGGGGTCAACTATGGCAACCGAGGGCCTCAGGTACTGGTTGCTCACGCCCGTCTTGACGTGGAGCTTCTTTACGTCAAGCACCGCCACATTAGTGTTCTCCGCCCCGGTGCCAGCCGTCGTGGGTATGGCAATCATGGGCCTCAGGGGGCCGGGCGGGGAGGCGCCGCCGCCGACGGGCTTGTTGACGTAGTCCATGAGGTCCCTCGGGTAGGAGTAGAGGAGGTTGAGCAGCTTGGCGGTGTCTATCGTCGAGCCTCCGCCCAGGGCCACGAAGCCGTCGACCCTCAGGTCCTTCACCTTGGAGAAGCCGCTCACTATGGCCTCGTCGTCAGGCTCTACGTGCACGTCAGTGAAGGCCTCGACCTTTATGCCCTGGGCCTCGAGGCTCCCCCTGACCTGCTCAGCCAGCCTCGTCTCAGCCAGCCTCTTCCCCACGACGAGGAGGACGCTGGTCATGCCGAGCCTCCTGGCCTCGTAGCCGACGTCCTTGGAGGCCCCGAGGCCGAACTTTATGTAGGGCAGGTTTATCACGAAGACGGAGTCCGTGTACTCCGAGTACGCCAGGTAGGACTGGGAGTAAGACATGGCTTCCGCCCATCTCAGCCTGGGGCCTGGTAGCTTTATCCTGGGCCCCTTCTCGTGTATATATTATCCCACATATTTATAATACCACTTATCTGAAAATATAGGCACTGGCTCCCCTCAGGCCACGGCGAGGCCCATGGTTGAGACCAGGGTCAAGCACGCGTACCTCCTGGACTATGGCCTTATGCAGGCCGAGTGGGGCTGGTTCCTGCCCGACGCGGCCACGTACAGCCAGAAGGACAAGCCGAGGAGGTGGGTGGAGTTCCCTATGAGTGGCGCCCTGATAGAGCACGAGGACGGCTGGATAATGATTGACTCAGGCCCGAGCCCCGAGGCATCAAAGGCGTGGCCCAAGGAGTCCTTCGAGGCCTTCCCTGTGGTCAAGTTCAGCGAGGAGAACGTGTCTGTCAACCAGCTCAAGACGCTCGGCCTGAAGCCGGAGGACGTAAAGGCAATAATATTCACCCACCTGCACCTGGACCACGTTGGGCAGGCCTACCTTTTCAGGGACTCAGCCTACCTTATAGCGCACAAGCTTGAGCTCGCCCACGCCCTGACGCAGATATGGGAGGGCAAGTACGGCGCCTATGTGCCTGGCGACTTCGAGCCCCTGAAGGGCGCCAGGTGGGTCCTCATCGACGAGGAGAGGCTTGAGGTGCTGCCAGGCATAGAGGTCATCCACACGGGTGGCCACACGCCAGGTCACATGGTGGTCAAGGTGGACGCCCCGAACGGGGACACGTGGTACTTCATGGGGGACTTCTTCCACATGCCTGAGGAGTTCCAGGCCGAGAGCAAGGGGTGGCTGCTCTTCAACGGGGAGCAGTTCGAGTCCTTCACTAGGAAGTTGAAGTTCTGGGCTTCGTCAAGGAGGGTCCACATGTACATGACCCACGACCCGACCAACTGGCAGAAGTACCCCAGGATACCCAGGCCCCTGTTCTGACGAGCATAGCTTTGCATTTTTCCTTTCCCAGTCACCTGCACCGGGGGAAGGTCGAGCCTTGGAGAGGACATTCAGCAGGCTCATAAGGGTCGACCTGAGCTCGGGGGCTGTGCGCTACGACGAGGCAAGGCAGGAGGACGTCAAGGCCTACCTGGGCGGCAGGGGCCTGGGCCTCCTGCTAGCCTCCAGGAGCGGCTTCAGGAGGGGCGTGGATCCCCTGTCGCCGGACTCGCCACTGATATTCGCCTCAGGCCCCCTGGCCGGCTCAGGGATGCCCCTCTCCTCAAGGGCCGTGGCAGTGTTCATGTCACCTCTCGCAGGCAGGTGGAGCTACTCAACGGTCGGCGGCTCCCTGGCCGTCATAATGAGGTACGCCGGGGCCGACGTCCTTATGGTCACCGGCAGGGCCAGCAGGCCCTCCTACATAGTGGTTGAGGGCGGCAGGGCCGAGGTCAGGGACGCCTCAGGCCTCTGGGGCATGGGCACCCTCGACGCTGAGAGGGCCCTGAAGGAGGTTCACGGCGACGATTCCGCCGTAGCAGTGATAGGCCCGGCAGGGGAGAACATGGTGAGGTTCGCGTCGATAAACCACGAGACGTGGAGGCAGTTCGGCAGGGGAGGGGGAGGGGCCGTGATGGGCTCAAAGAACCTCAAGGCGGTCGTCTTCGTGCCCAGCGGCAGGGCCGTCGAGGCTGCAGACCCAGAGATGACGTGGGCCATGATAAGCGAGATGACGAGGAGGCTGGCCACAGGGGCCAAGTCGTACAGGGACAACGGCACCCTCGGCACAATAGACGCGGGGAACGGGACCGGCTTCTTCCCCTCGCTCTACTGGACCAGGGTCTCGGCCCCAGGCTGGAGGAGGATATCTTGGTTTGACGTCCTGAGCAAGTACTACTACACGGGCAAGAGGACCACGTGCCTTCACTGCCCCGTGGCCTGCCACAAGACTGTGGCCTCCAGGAGGTACGGGGGCTACGTAGAGCTCGAGTACGAGACCACGATGGCCTTGGCGGGGCTCACCGGGGTAGTTGACCCTGACGAGCTGATACAGCTGGCCCACGTCGTTGACGACATGGGCCTGGACTCCATAACGACGGGGAACGTGCTCGGCCTCCTCGCCTACCTCACCGAGAGGGGGGCCGTCAGCCCAGGGGAGGGGGTGAGGTTTGGGGACGCGGCCCGCATGAGGGAGCTCATATTCATGATAGCAAAGAGGGAGGGGATAGGCAAGGTCCTCTCCCTGGGGGCCAAGGAGGCCGCCAAGGAGCTGGGTCACCCTGAGGCCGCGGTAGAGGTCAAGGGCCTCGAGCCGGCGGGCTACGACCCGAGGACGCTCAAGGGCATGGCGCTCAACTACGCTGTAGCTGAGAGGGGCGCCGACCACCTGTGGGCAAGCGCCTACGCTGTTGACATACCCGGCCTGGCGGGGGGCAGGCAGGCCACCGGGGAGGAGAAGGTTAGGGCCGTTATGGACCTGGAGGAGAGGAACGCGGTATATGACAGCGCCGTTCTCTGCAAGTTCGGCAGGAACGCCTACGGCTGGGACGAGCTGGTGAGGTCCCTTAACGCAGTCACAGGCTTCGACTACACGAAGGAGACGCTTAGGCAGGTCGCCCAGAGAATTATCGTGCTGCACAGGCTCATGAACGGCACCACAGTTGAGGAGGACAGGCTGCCCCCCAGGTGGCTCAGCGAGCCGGTGGAGTTCGAGGGCAAAAGCTACGTCGTCACAGAGGCCGAGTGGAGGTCCATGCTTATGACGTACTACAGGCTGAGGGGCTACGACGAGGAGGGCAGGCCCACTAAGGAGACGCTTGAGGCGCTCAGAGTTAGTTTAGTACAGACGGGCCAAGGATAGCCTAAAATAAGGCCCCTGCCACTGAGGATAGGCGGTGCCTGGCTTGAAGCAGCTCATTGCAATTCCTGAGAAGTGCACTGGCTGTGGTAGGTGCGAGCTCGCCTGCAGCTTCGAGCACTTCAAGGTCTTCGACCCCGAGCTCTCGGCAATTCACGTGCTTAGGCTGGAGAGGGAGCCCCTGGACGCCCCGCTCTTCTGCATACAGTGCGGCCTCTGCGCCATGGAGGGGGTATGCCCCCACAACGCCATATACAGGGACCCCAACACGTTCTCGGTCGTAATTGACAGGGCCAGGTGCGACGGCTGCGAGAGGTGCGTGGAGGTCTGCCCGTACGGCGTCATAACCATTGACCACGTGGAGAAGAAGGCCATAAAGTGCGACCTGTGCGGCGGCGACCCAGCGTGCGTCAAGGCGTGCCCTGAGGGCGCCCTGGCCTACGTCGACGTCAACGAGGCGGCCTACTACAAGCGCTACTTCTTCGCGAAGCTGCAGGAGAAGGCCATGGTGCCCATAGTGCCGTACCCGGCCGAGAGGTCCAGCTAGCTGAACAACAGGACCTGAAGAAGGGACAGCTCACCGGCTTTTGTCTAGACGGCCCTCCCTGGGGGCCCCGGCCGGCCCTCAAGGGTTACCCTTACGGCCTCCGCTGACCTCACGAGCGCCGCGTAGTCGAGGTTCATGGACTTCTCGGCCTCGAGCACGTCGCTCACAGAGGCCCTGGTGGTGGAGGGGCCCGCGAGGGAGCAGTACTCAGGCACCTTGGCTGAGACGCCATAGGTCCCTATGGACCTCGCGACCCTCACTATGTCCTCCTTGTCCATCGCTATCAGCGGCCTCAGTATGGGCAGCTCTATTCCGTGCTCCTCAGCCTCAAGGTTCCACATGGTCTGGGAGGAGACCTGCGAGAGCGACTCCCCGGTCGTTATGGAGTGCGCCCCCTCTATGCGAGCTAGGGCCTCGGCGAGCCTGTAGAGGACCCTCTTGAGGGCTATAACCCTCAGGGGCCTCCTGACCTCGGCCAGGGCCTTCATAACTGGGACCCCGTCTATGAAGTAGACCTTTATGTCGTGGCGGCCCGCCCACGGCCTCAAAAGCTTAACCTCGCTCAGGACGGCCTCCCTGTGCTCCCTCCCCCCTATTGCAAGGTTCAGAACGACGGGCACGACGCCCCTCCTCATTATCATCCACGTCGCCACGGGGGAGTCTATGCCGCCTGAGACGAGGGCAACTGTTCTGCCGGCGACCCCGACCGGCAGCCCCCCGGGGCCCGCCTGAAGGGAGGTGTGGACGTAGGCCAGCCCCCTCTCAACCATGTCAACATACACCGTGACCTCGGGCGACTCAAGGTCCACCCCCGCGGACCCGCCCAGGAGGGCTGCCCCCAGTTCCCTGTTGACGTCAAGGCTGGTGAACCTGTCCTCGCTCAGCCTCCTGGCCCTCACGGCAAAGCGCCTCCCCCTGACGTCGTTAGCTGTCAGCTCCGCCGCCCTCCTCACCAGGTCCCCCAGGTCATCGTACCTGACCTCGTTGGCTACCGCGTAGTGGGCGAGGCCGAAGACCCTTGAGAGGGCGGAGGGGTCGCCGTCAACGTCTAGCACGAGGAGGCCCCCGTAGACCCTTGACGACCTGAGCCTCACGGCAGCTGATATGTTAGCTAGCAGCTCCCTGACCATGTGGAACCTCGTCTGCCTGCCCTTTATGCACAGCTCCCCCGCCAGGGTGGCCACAACCGCCGTCATTCTCTGTGCCGAGCTACGGCTGGGCAGGAGGCCCAAAAGGCTTAAGCATATGCCTCCAGGGCGTAAGTGAGCGCGCTAACGCCTATGGCGGCGAGGAGGCCTGAGGCACACTCATACGCTGAGCCTGTGGGAGAACGCCTTTATTAGGACCATGTAATTCAGAACCTATAGAGGGATGACGGACCTCGCCACTCGCGGGGAGGGACCAGCGCGTTTTAACTTTGGGCGACACAGCACCTGGGAATAGGCTTGAGCGAGGAGGGAAACAAGTACGACGTGAGGAAGGACCCGAAGGTAATAAAGATAATGACCCAGCTCATGGCCCAGGGGGCCGTGATGCTTGAGCAGACCTGCCCCATATGTGGCCTCCCCCTCTTCAGGCTCAAGAACGGCGACGTCGTCTGCCCGCTCCACGGCAAGGTGTACATAGTTAACAGCGACGAGGAGGCTCGAGAGGTCGAGATAGACGAGACGCTTAGGAGGCTCGAGTACTTCGCCAGCGTCAGGCTGAGGGAGCTCATGGACAAGGGGGACGTGAGCGAGGCGGGGGACCTGCTCTCAATAATGGAGCAGGCCGAGAGGGTCATGAGGCTGAGACTCGAGAGGCTCTCGCCGAAGCCTCAGCAGCCGCAGCCCAGGCCTGCCCAGCAGCAGGCGAGGAGGGCCAGCGAGGAGGAGGGCGAGGAGGAGGCCTAGGCGCCGGCCTGCCTTGTCAGCCTCGAGAGGAGCGGCGACAGCTTCATGAGGCCGCTCTCGTCGTCCGGGGTCTCAGGCAGCACTAGCCTGACGCTCTCAAGCTTCAGAGCATTCATGAGGGCCCCCAGGAGCCTCGCGGACCCTCTGCCCCACAGCACGTCCCTCGCCCCCTCCAGCAGCTCCCTGGCGAGCCCTGGCACGGCAACGTCAAGTATCCTGAGTATGTTCATGCCGTTCACCTTCAGCTCTCCCCCCTCTACCTTGCCTATCACGTAGGCGTAGAGGGCCCTGCCCCTTGGGGACCTCTCGCAGCGGCCGCTGTTGGCCCTGCACTCGAGGTAGTCGACCGGGACCCAGCCGTCCACGTGCATGAGCTCGGCCTCCGTCAGGGAGAGCCTGAGGCTGAAGGTCACGGCCCTGTACCTGTAGATCACGTAGTCCTCCCTGCTCAGCTCCTCGGCGTCCTCCCAGAAGGCCCTGGCCTGGTACTGGTTCAGCTCAAGCCTCTGGAGAACCCTGCCCGTCACGAGGGGCGGGTCCCTGCACCTCAGCCCCCTCTCCCTGCAGGCGTCGAGGAGGAGTATCGCGGCGTCTATCATTGTGGAGAGGGATGTCCTCCTCAAGGTCTCTCACGTCTAAGGGCGCTGGCCTTAATTTAAAGCTTTAACCTAAGGTTTTAAGTAGGCATTCTACAGGCCCTGGGGAGCCATGGACAGGACAAGCGCTGGCTGGATGGCAGTTTACGTGGCCGGCTCGTCGCTGCTCTACTTCTTTGTTAAGGAGGGGCTGCTCTACGCGAGCCCCCTGGCCTTCACCGTGCTCAGGTTCGCGCTGTCAGCCCTTGTGATGCTGCCCCTGTCAAGGCGCCTCACCCTGGGCAGGGACGTGGCCCTCCTGGCTGCCCTGGCGGCCTCGAGCTCGGTTGTGTGGGCCTGGGGCCTCTCCCTTGTGGAGCCGGCGACCTCAGCAAGCATAAGCTACTTCATGCCATTTATAGCAATGATAATGGGTTACCTGGCCCTGGGCGAGGGCCTTAGCAGGAGGGGGGCGACGGGCGTCGCAATAGGGGCTGTTGGCGTCTTGCTTTACGCCGTCGCGTCCCTGAGGACAAGGAGCTCCGCCCTCGGCGTCGCCCTGACCCTTCTGAACACCGTCCTCTGGGCTGGCTACACGGTGCTCTACAGGGTCATAGCTGTCAGAAGGGGAGGGAGTGTTGACATGTCCTCAGTCAACCTCACCATGTTCGTCCTCGGCACAGCCATTATGCTCCCCTTCCTGGCCCTCGACCCCGCTCCCCTGAGGCTCAACGTTAAGCTCGCCGAGAGCCTCGCGTGGGCCTCAACCCTTGGAGGGGCCCTCCAGTTCCTCTCCTGGAGCAAGGTCCTCGAGAGGATGAGGGTCTCCACCGCAACGCTGCTGAGCTACTCGGTGCCGGCCGTGGCCGCTGGCATACAGGCGGCCGTGGGGGAGCCCATAAACGTAGTTCAGGCCGCCGGCCTCGGGGTCATGGTGCTCGGGGCCTTCGTTGCCTTGAGCTAAAGCTTAAAGGCGCGCCATAGAGCCCCCTCTACGGTGACGGCTGTGTCGGAGATACAGATAACGCCCGTCAGGCAGCCGAGGTGGTCGTCGGTCCACAGCCACATAAGGGGCCTTGGCCTTGACAAGAACGGGAAGGCCCTGCTGGCGGCCGACGGCATGATAGGGCAGACCGAGGCCAGGGAGGCGGCGGGAGTCGTAGTTGGGATGGTCAAGGAGGGCAGGCTGGGCGGCAAGGGGGTCCTGATAGTAGGCCCCAGCGGCACAGGCAAGACAGCCATAGCCGTCGCCATGGCTAGGGAGCTGGGGGAGGACACGCCCTTCGTCGCAGTGAACGGGGCCGAGGTGCTTGCAGCCGAGAACAAGGCGGAGTTCCTGATGCAGGCCCTGAGGAGGGCAGTGGGCGTGAGGATGAGGGATGAGAGGGAGGTGGTGACGGGCGTCGTCACCGACCTCAAGTACATCAAGAGGACCTCCCCGTTCTCGCCCCTGCCTGTCCTGGGAGGTGCTAAGGTGACGCTTGAGACCAAGGACGACTCTGGCACCTTCACGGTTGGCCCGGAGGTCGCCCAGCAGTTCCAGGAGCTCGGCATAAGGAAGGGCGACGTGATAATAATTGACATCAACACGGGCGAGGTGAGGAGGCTTGGCAGGGTGGCAGAGAAGGCCGCCGTCAAATACGACATAGACGTAGCAGGGAGCGTCGAGGTTCCGAGCGGCAAGGTGAGGTCGAGGAGGGAGATAGTTAGGACGCTCACGCTTCACGACATAGACGCCTCGATAGCCGCCCAGAGGGCTGCCTTCACCATATTCGGCTTCCTGAGGGAGGAGAGCGCCATAAGCGACGAGGTCAGGGCCAGGACCGATGAGCTCGTCAAGAAGCTGAGGGACGACGGGAAGGCGGAGCTCGTGCCCGGCATACTATTCATAGACGACGCGCACATGCTTGACATAGAGGCCTACAGCTTCCTGACGAAGGCCATGGAGGGCGAGTTCGCCCCGATAATGGTGCTGGCAACAAACAGGGGCATGACGACCATAAGGGGCACCGAGGAGGTGTCGCCCCACGGGATGCCGAGGGACCTGCTTGACAGGCTGCTGATAATAACGACGAGGCCCTACACAGAGGACGAGGTAAGGGAGATAATAAAGGTCAGGGCCTCCGAGGAGGACGTGGAGCTCAGTGACGACGCCCTTGCGGCCCTAACTAAGATAGGCGTTGAGAGGAGCCTGAGGTACTCTGTGCAGCTGCTTCAGCCCGCAAAGCTCGTTGCCGAGAGGAGAGGGTCAAGCAGGGTTGAGGCCAGCGACGTGGAGCAGGTGTCAAAGCTGTTCGTGGACCTCAGGACCAGCATAGACTACGTGGAGAAGTACAAGGACCTCCTCCTGCGCTGAGCCTGAGGCCTTTCCGCCTCACCTTAAAGGGCTCCAAGCCTCCTGAGCAGCTCCCCCATCGACTCAAGGAAGCCCCTTTCCATGAAGCTCTCAAGCCTCTCGGAGGGCCTCAGCAGGGGCGCGCCCGCGTACCCCCTGCCCAGCTCCCCCAGGACGCCCAGGAGCCTGTTCACCTGCTCCTCCGGCACCCTGAGGGCGTAGACAGTGTGGGTGCTCGTCTCAGGCCTCCTCACGTCCTCTATAAGGCCTGCCTCGGAGCACCTGTCGAAGGCGACAAGCATTGAGGCCAGCTTCGTCACGGGCACCCTGTAGGCGTAGCCCCTCAGGCCGCCTGATGTAATGTACTCCATGACTGACCTGTTGTCAGGCATGAAGACCGGCCCCCTGACCCTTAAGCCCCTCCTCCTGGCCTCCTCCATGAGCCACGAGACCCTCTCGTAGCTGCTCCTGCTGTTTGCCTTGGCCACAACCTCAACCGGGGAGTCGTCAACGACCTCCTTGAGGGGCAGGTAGAGCGTGTTGTCAGAGGTCACGCCCACGTCGGCGACGCTGGCGTAGTCCAGCTCCTCGGCCACCTCGTCGGGCAGCCTGCCGGCCAGGGAGACGCCCATCAGGTCAGGGGCCACTATGACCAGCCCCCTTCCCCTCGACAGGGCGTCCATTATGAACCTGGCCATGTGCTCGGCCCTGTCCCCCTCGGGGACCTCAGCTACCCTCTCGTACTCGTATATCTCGGCAAAGTTGAAGGAGCTGAGGAGGGCGCTAAGTATGGGCACCTCGTCAACGCTGGGCTCGTGGACGCTCTTGACGAGAAGGGACACCTCCCTGCTGGCGGGGGCCTCTGGCGGCGAGTACTCCTTGAGCTCCACCGTGGCCCTGTAGACCCTTGAGGTCATGTATATGCTCTTGAGCTCCTCGGCGCACTCCTCAAGCGAGACCTTCAACTGGGCTGCCGCTCTAGACTTAACTGCCAGAGATTTTATGTGAAGTGCCGTACTGTAGCAGTTTTGATTTTCATAGTTCACGTGATACGTTTTCATCGCCTCACACCCTGTTCCCCCGCGCCCCGCTCGGGATTTCATCGGGCCTGAGGACTCAGGGCCGCCCCAGGGGCCTCACATCTTGAGCGTCCTGTTACATACCTCCTGTGTATGTTGTGTTATAGTAATACCTTTGAACCTATACGAAAGCCAAAACAGCTACGAAGGGCGGATCTGCATCGGCTCCCTATTTGAGGCACTAATAACAATGAAATAGTGTAAAGGGCTTCCATTTTCATGAAGAGTGCCCAGCCTCCCCCAGGCGGTCAGGCCTCAGGTGTTTAAGCTTTAGCCAGCCTCTCGTCAAACTCTATCCTGAGCCCCCTTAGGGCCCTCATTACTGAGTCCCTGTAGGCCTCGACCCTCTCCCTGGGCACCTTGGCCTCGGCCTGCCTGAGCACCAGGTCCTCAACGACGGCGTACTTCTTGTAGGTCTCGTTCAGCCTCCTCCAGTCAATGCCCTTAAGGGCCTGCTCCACCTCGGGGTCCCTCTTTATTATGTCGGCCAGCATGAGCACTGATATTATGGGGTAGCCCACGTAGCCCCTTAGCTTAGTGCCGTTGTCGTCGCTGTAGGCCCTGAGCGCCTTTCCCTCCTTTACTACCTTCACGTGGTACCTCCTGTCGCCCTCGCTGCTCGTCACCACCGCCTCAAGCACGTCAGGGCTGAGGGTGCTCAGCATCTGCACCCTGCCGTCAGCTATGGCCCCGGCCGCCTCGAGGACCTTTATCCTTGGGGGCTGCCTGAGCGTGAGCCTCACCACTTAAATTTTAGTGCCGGCGGCTATAACTGGGGTTCGGCTTGTCCGAGGTATGGGAGCTCCCGGGAGCCCGCTTCGACTCCTCGCAGAAGGGGGTCGCGGTCATACCCATAGGCTCAGTTGAGAGGCACGGGGACCACCTGCCCCTCGGCACCGACGCCATAGAGGCCATCTGGGTCGCCCAGAGGGTCGCCGAGAAGGTAGGGGCACACCTCTTCCCTCCAATCTGGTACGGCATATCGCCCAGCCTAGCGAGGTTCCCCGGCACTATAAACGTTGAGGCCGACGCCTTCATTGCGTACGTCAGGGGCGTGCTCAAGGAGATAGCAAGGAACGGCTACAGGCTCATAGTAGTGATAAACGGCCACGGCGGCAACAGCACTGCTATAAGGGTGGCCATGAAGGACGCCGCCTACTCGACAGGGGCGACCATAGTAATGTTCGACTGGTGGAGGGACGCCGGCAAGGAGGCGCTCAGGCAGCTCTTCACGGCGCCGGGGCACGCGGGCGAGGACGAGACAAGCGCCATGCTTTACATAGATGGGAGCCACGTTGACATGGGCGTGGCAAAGGTTAACGCCACCGGCTGGTCGCCATCTGCGGAGGGGGAGGCCAAGGACCTCAGCGCCCTGAGGAACTCAATAATCTACCTGCAGGGCGCGGCCATAGAGTCCCCAGCAGTTGACGAGGCCCTGTACCCCTACGCGGTCCTCGGCGACCCAACAAAGGCCTCAGCTGAAAGGGGAGCAAAGTGGCTTGAGGCTGTGGTTAACGAGATAGTCGACAGGGTCAGGGCGCTTGCGGGCACCCTTGGTGTGTCTCTTCCCCGCCCCTAAACATGCCGGTTATCACGTAGGCCGCCGCGACCGCCAGGAAAGCCAGGGCCAGCTCCATTATGCTCACCGTGTTTATCTCCTGCTGGGTTATAGAGGTGGCGACCATCTCCCTGACTATGACTATCATGGCCACCTCAACTATGCTCCTTATTGATATGTAGCCCTCCCTCACACTTATCACTATGGTCCTCATGAGGTCGGCCGCCAGGAGCATGATAATTACGAGGTCCACCATGATTAATATGGTCACGTGGGCGGCGGCCGTGTTGCCTGAGGATAGCTGCGCCGAGGCGGTCATGACCTCCACCATCAGGTCCCAGAGCGAGAGGACCATAACTACTATTATTGCAACGGCTATGATAAGCTCAACTGCAATCAGGAGGAGCCTTGAGGACTCTCCAAGGCTCGCTGCCAACAAATTTCCCTACAGGTCCCTTGCGGTCGGCAAAATATATATTCACGGGTCCTTCATTATCTCCTGTATCCTCTTCCTTGCCTCCTCAAGGGCCATCGAGTCGCTCGGCTTCGTCGTCCTTGGGTCAAACGGGTACTGGCTCATGACAAGCCTGACGTCCCCCGTCTCAAGCTGAACGAACAGCTGGGGGAGCCACGCCATGCCGAGGTAGTCCTTGTCGCCGTAGGCCCTGGGCAGCCTCCTGGCGGGCCTGTTGCCGAACCTCAGGCAGAGGTTATGGAAGGGTAGTTGGCCTCCCTGACCTCAGGCTTAACTGCCGCGGCGCCCCTGAGAATACTCTCGGACTCAGCCAGGGGGGCCGACACTATCCCCCTCCCATATGCCCTCCTCGCGGCGAGGGAGGCCGGGCACCCACGCCGCTCGACAAGCCGGCCCCTGAGAGGCATTGCCTTCCTGAGGGCCATTAAAGGCGCTCGGGAAGGGGATTTGACTACGTGTTGAACGGCGGCCTGTAGTTGCCCTTCTTTGCCTTGTAGTCCTCCAGGTCCCCCTTGACCCTCTGGTACGTGTAATCCGATGCCCTGCCCTCCTTCTTGGCCTCCTCTATGACCTGCTCGCTCTTCTGCTCCAACCTGTCAATTATCGGTATCCTCACCCCCTTCTCCCTGGCCACGGCCAGCGACCTTGGATAGCCGGCGTGGGCGTGCCTCACGACGCCCATGCCAGGGTCAACGGTGAACAGCCTTATTGCCTTCTGCTCCGCCAGCTCAGTGCCGTCAACCACCATGCCGAAGCCGGCGTGTATGGCGTAGCCTATGCCGACGCCGCCGCCGTGGTGGAAGCAGGTCCAGGTAGCCCCCACGGCCGTGTTGAGGGCGTAGTTGAGCACCGGCCAGTCCCCTACGGCGTCGCTGCCGTCCAACATGCCCTCGGTCTCCCTGAAGGGTGAAGCCACGGAGCCGGCGTCGAGGTGGTCCCTGCCGAACCATATTGGGCCTGAGAGGTCGCCCCTCCTGACCATCTGGCTCACGACCTTGCCGAAGAGGGCCCTCTCGCCGTAGCCCAGGTAGACTACCCTGGCCGGGAGGCCCTGGAACTTGACGTACCTGTGGGCGGCCTTTATCCACCTGGCGAGCCTCTGGTTCCTGCTGAAGAGCTCAAGTAGGACGTCATCGAGCTTGTATATGTCGTTCGGGTCGCCAGTGAGGCTGGTCCACCTGAAGGGCCCCCTGCCCTCCTCGAAGAGGGGCCTCATGAACTCCATCTGGCCAGGTATCTTGAAGGCCTCTGTCAGTCCAGCGTCGTAGGCCTGCTTCCTGAGGTTGTTGCCGTACTCAAACGTGACCGCCCCCCTCGCCTGGAGCTCAAGCATGAGCTGGACGTGCCTCTTCATTGTCTGCCTGGCGAGATCCATGTACTTCTGCGGGTCCTGGGCCCTCAGCCCCTCGGCCTCCTCGACGCTCAGCCCCTGGGGCACGTAGGAGAGGGGGTCGTGGGCGGGCGTCTGGTCGCTCAGCACGTCCGGCACGACGTTCTCCTTTATTAGCCTCTCCAGGAGGTCCACCGCGTTGGCCAGGATCCCTATGCTCGTGGGGGTTCCAGACCTCTTGGCCTCAAGGGCCATGTCAATGGCCTTGTCCACGTCGTCGGTCCACGTGTCCAGGTAGCCGGTCTGTATCATACGCTCAATCATCCTCCTGTCGACGTCTGCGATCAGCGCAACGCCGCCCAGCATCTTAACGGCCAGGGGCTGGGCCCCTCCCATGTTGCCGAGGCCTGCGCTGACGTAGAGCCTCCCATTCATGGTGCCGTAGAACCTCTCGGCGGCCGCCCCTATGGTCTCGTAGGTTCCCTGCAGGACGCCCTGGGTGCCTATGTAGGCCCAGCAGCCCGCGGTCATCTGGTGGAAGCTTATGAGCCCCTTGGCCTCGAGCTCCCTGAAGTAGCTCCAGTCGGCCCACTTGGGCACGAGCATGGCGTTGCTCATGACAACCCTCGGGGCCCTGGCGTCAGTCTTGAAGACCGCCACGGGCTGGCCGCTCTGTACAGCCAAGGTGTCGTCGCTCTCCATGGTAAGCAGCGTGTTAACTATGGCCTCAAAGTCGTCCCAGGACCTCGCAGCCTTGCCAGTGCCGCCGTACACTATGAGGCTCTTGGGGTCCTTGGCCACCATGGGGTCAAGGACGTGGAAGAGCATCCTCAGGATGCCCTCTATCTGCCAGTCCCTGCTCCTCACGTGCAGCTCAGGGCCTGTTATCGCGTGCACGGTGCGCGTCTCAGGGTCGTAGAGGCCCTCGGATATGAGCTCCTCTATGGGCTGCCCCCTGTACTTAGACGGGACGGACAAGCGAAGCACCGCGACGCATGTATACATTTCAAATATTTATGCGTTGAACTTGAGGCGACAGCGGCCCTGAAGGCGCCACGCTTTAAGCCTCGGCTAGGCCTATGCCCAAGGTAGTGGGCATGCTTGTCAGGAGAGCGAGGCTGCTCAAGGACCCAGGTGACGTCAGGGTCGGCGACCTAAGGCCCCTGGTGCCCCTGGTCGGCGTTCCGTGGGACTGGTCCACGGCGGGGAGGCCAGGGGCCAGGTTCGCGCCCTCCGCCATAAGGTCGGAGCTCCTGTCGTACACGCCCCTCTCCGAGGACCTCGGCTGCCTCAGCGTCGGCTTCGACGACCTTGGCGACGTGGACGTCGCAGGAGGGGACCCTGCGCTCACGGGCTCAAGGGCTATAGAGGCCGCCAGGAAGGCCATGGATGTAGCGAGGGGGAGGGGGACCCCTGCTGTCTTCCTTGGCGGTGACCACTCCATAACAGCGTGGACCGCCAGGCCCTTCGCCGAGGCCGGCTCCACTACAGTTGTGCTGGACTCCCACTACGACCTCAGGAGGCTCAGCGAGGGCGTGACCAGCGGGGCCTGGCTCAGGGAGCTGGCGGAGTCCACGAAAGTCAAGGCCGTTGTCGTTGGCGTCTCAGACTACATGAACCCTCCCTACGCCAGGCAGAGGGCCAGGGAGCTGGGCGTCGAGGTCATAACAAGGCAGCAGCTCCTGAGGGACCTCGATGGGTCCCTCGGGCGCCTCAGGGGGCTTGTCAGGGGCTCAGAGGTCTACCTCAGCATAGACGTTGACCACCTTGCCCAGGCCTACGCCCCAGGGGTTAACAGCCCGAGCCCCCTGGGCATGACGCCGCAGGAGAGCCTGGCTGTGATGGAGGCCGTGACCTCATCAGCCAGGGTTGTGGGCATAGACGTGACTGAGGTTGTGCCCCAGCTCGACCCCTCGGGGCTCACCGTGAGGCTGGCCGCCGCCCTGCTGCTCAGGGCCGTTCACCTTGCCATTGCCAAGGGTGAGACGCATGGCCGTTAATCTCTGCGCTGGCAGGGGGCTGAGCGTCGAGGACATATGTTCAGCCTCCATTAACTCCCCGGTTAACATCTGCGAGGCCTCCCTCGGCGCCCTCAGAAGCTCAAGGGCGACCTACGAGTCCTCCCCCAACGTCTACGGCCGCTCCACGGGCCTTGGGGCCCTGGCCTCAGTCAGGGAGGGCGAGTGGGAGGGGAGGGAGGACAAGGTACTTGTTGAGCACGACGTCGGCCTGGGCCCTCAGGCCCCCAGGGAGGTCGTGAGGGCTGCCATGGTTGTCAGAGCGTCCCAGATGGCGCAGGGCTACGCCCCGGTCAGGCCTGAGGTAAGCGCGAGGCTCGCTGAGGCGCTCAACGCTGACGTAGTGCCTGTGGTCCAGCTCGAGGGGAGCGTCGGGGCCAGCGGCGACCTCGCCCCGCTGGCGAGGATAGCCAGGTGCATCTACAGGGGCGATGGCATGGCCACTTACAGGGGCAGGGTCGTGAGGTGCTCCGAGGCCCTTGAGCAGGCCGGCCTTAAGCCTATAGAGCTGGCCCCGGGCGAGGCGCTTGCGATAATAAACAGCAACGCCTTCAGTGTCGGCATGGCGGCCCTGGGAGTCTGCGCCTCCCTGAGGCTAATCAGGGAGTCCCTCAGGGCGCTCTCTAAAACCCTGAGCGTCACGGGCTGCAACCCTCAGCACTTCTCCGAGGCCGTCGCTGACTCTAAGAGGCTTGGGGGCGTGAGGGAGGTCATAGAGTCAATGGCGTCCTCCGCCTGCGCCAAGGCCCCGAGGCTCCAGGACCCCTACTGCATAAGGTGCGTCCCCCAGGTCTACGGGGCCGCCCTTGAGGCCCTGAGGTTCGCCGAGGGCGTCGTGGAGGCGGAGGCCTCTTCCTCCTCAGACAACCCCTTCGTGAGCGGCGGCTCCGTCTACCACGCCTGCAACTTCCACGCGGCAGGCGCCGCCATAGCTGCTGACGTCGCCAAGGTTGCGCTGGCCCACGTGGGCAACATGGTTGAGAGGAGGACCGCCCATCTCCTCAGCCAGCAGACGACTGGCCTGCCTGACTTCCTCGCGGTGAAGGGCACAGTGGTCGGCGCCATGATATACCAGTACGCGGCCGCCTCCCTCGCAGCTAAGCTGAGGCTCCTGGCCTCCCCAGGCTCCGTGCACTCCATACCGACAAGCGGCGCCCAGGAGGACGTGGTCTCCATGGCCCCCAACGCGGCCCTTGACCTCCTCAGGGCCAGCGCTGCCCTTGCTAGGCTCATAGCGGTTGAGGACGCCCTGGCCTCCCAGGCCGAGAGGGTCTCAGGGGGGCTGCAGCCGCAGGACCCGAGGGAGGCCATAGAGACATCGGTGAGGAGGGTCGTGGAGGCCGTGGGCCTCAGCTTCCTCTCAGGCCTTGCCTGAGGTGGTAGCTTGCCAAGGGCAGACCTTGTCATCTATAACGCTAACATCGCCCTCTTTGAGTCGCCCCCCGTCGTCAGCTCGGGCCAGGTGAGGGTGCTGGAGGGCGGCGAGGTGGCGGTTGCCTCAGGCGCCATAGTTGCCGTGGGTCAGAGGGGCGAGGTGAGGGGCACCTTCTCAGGCCAGGAGGTTAACGCGGGCGGCAGGCTGCTGACCCCGGGCCTTGTGGATATGCACACCCATGCCATATTCGCTGGCAGCAGAGACGACGAGCTTGAGGCGAAGCTCGAGGGCGTAAGCTACGCCGAGATACTGAGAAGAGGGGGAGGGATCTACAGGACCGTCAGGGCCACCAGGGCCGCCAGCGACGGGGAGCTGAAGGGCCTGCTCGTTGCAAGACTTAAGACGATGCTAAGCCTTGGGACCACCACGGCCGAGGTCAAGAGCGGCTACAGCCTGGACTACGAGGGCGAGCTGAGGCTCCTGAGGCTGATAGCTGAGGCCTCCAGGGAGGCGGGGGTTGACGTCGTTCCAACGCTCCTGGCCCACGTGCCGCCTGAGGACTCAAGGGAGGGGGAGGCGAGGAGGGCCTACGTTAGGGGCTTCGCCGAGCTCGCAAGGAGGGCCGTGGGCCTCGCCAGGTTTGCTGACGTCTTCTGCGATGAGGGGGCCTTCACGCCTGAGGAGGCAAGGGTAATACTTGGGGGGGCCAGGGCGGCGGGGCTCGGGGTAAGGGCGCATGCCGACCAGCTGACAAGGGTGGGGTGCGCTGAGGCCGCGGCCGACACAGGGGCCCTCTCGGTTGACCACCTTGAGGTGTCGGACGAGCGCTCCATCAAGGCGCTGGCCTCCGCCGGCTCCTTCGCGGGCCTCCTGCCCGCGAGCCTGCTAGCGACTATGGGGAGCTCGAGGCCTCCCGTGCCCCTTCTCAGGCTTCACAGGGTCCCCGTGGCCCTGGGCAGCGACCTGAGCGCCAACAGCGTAATGCCCTCTATGCAGACAGCCCTGGACCTCGCCATATACCTCTACGGCCTGACCCAGGCCGAGGCCATAGCGGCTGCCACCGTAAACGCCGCCCTCTCCCTGGGCCTCAGGGACAGGGGGATCGTAAGGGTGGGGGCCAGGGCCGACCTGGACCTCTGGGACATCGAGAGGCTCAGCCAGCTCGGCTACGAGTGGGGCAGGGACAGGGTGTTAATGGTTTTGAGCCGCGGCTCTGCGGTGAAGAGCATCATCTAAGGGTAGACCCTCAGGCCGCCCACGTAGGCCTCCAGCGTCCTGACCCCCTTGAGCTCGCCGGGCTCGACCTCCAGCGGGTCGCGGGAGGCCACTATTAGGTCGGCTAAGGAGCCGACCTCAAGGCTCCCTAGCCTCTCGTCCCTTAGAACCTCAGCCGAGCCCCTTGTGTAGGCGTGAAGCGCCTCCTCAGCGCTAAGCGCCTGACCCACGCCCTCAAGCCCTCCAGTGGCCGCCGCAAGGTTAAGCCAGGGGTCCGTTGGGCTGACTGGGGCGTCCGTCGAGAGCCCTAAAGCCGCTCCAGCGCTGAGCATTTCCCTGAACCTGTAGGCCCACCTGACCCTGTCGCCCAGCCTCGACCTTATCCAGGGAGCGTCGTCAACCCTAAACATGGGCTGAATCGCTATCCTCAGGCCCCTGAGGGCTGGCAGCTGGTCGTCCCTGACAAGGGAGGCGTGCTCAACCCTGAGGTGCTCCCTCATCCCCTTGGAGCCCCTGAGGAGGACGTCAAGGGCGGCGTCGCCTATGGCATGAACCGCGACCTGGAGCCCGAGGGCGCTGGCCCTCCTCAGAGTTGCGCTCATGTAGGCCTCGTCCACGAGCGCCCTGCCCCTGTTGCCAGGGTCATCACTGTATTGCTCGCTCAGGTACGCGGTCCTGGCCCCGAGGGAGCCGTCGGCGAACACCTTGATGCCGCTTACTTTAACCATGTCATTGCCGAAGCCGCCGTGAACGCCGAGGGCCTCAAGGAGGCCCAGCGCGTCAGCGTCGAGGTAGAGCCTCAGCCTTATGGGCAGGGAGCCCGAGGTCAGGCCAGGCATAAGCTTGAGTGGTACGTTAATGAAGCCGACCGCCGTGATTCCCTGGGAGACGAGCCTCCTGGCCTCGGCCTCAACGTAAGTCATGTACTCCTCGGGCCCCGGCTCGAGCTGCCTCAGCGCCCTGATCACTGCGTCCTCCCTTATGACCCCTGTCGGGGACCCGTCGGGCCCCCTGTCTATGAAGCCGCTGAGGCCGCTGAGGTCCAACGACCCCAGGGCTGAGGAGCTCACCAGGGCGGCGTGGCCGCAGACCCTTATCAGAAGGGCAGGCTTGCCACCAACTATGTCATCTATGTCAGCGGACGTCGGCGTCCTCCCCATGAGGTTGTCGTCCCAGCCCCTGCCGAGCACCACGCTTAAGCTGGGGTGGGCCTTAAGGTAGTCCCTGACCCTGGCTCTCAGCTCCTCGACGCTCTTAACACCCCTGAGGTCAACGCCCTCGTCCTGGATGGCGAGGCCGCTCAGGTGCATGTGCGCATCTATGAAGCCCGGCATGCCGACGCCCCTGCTGACGTCGACCTCATCGCACTCGAGCTCCCTGCAGGCCGCCTCGATGCGCCTGCTGTCACCGGCGAGCACAACGGTCCCGTTAACAGCCAGCAGCGAGTCCACGACCTTGGTCGGCCCAAAGGAGGTGTAGATCCTCCCGAAGAAGGCGGTTGACCTCAAGGGCTCACCTTCCTCACTTCCTCTTTATGAGCGGGAAGTCCTCAACCTTGGCCTCCCCCGACCTGCCCCTCTCGTCAACGACTGCGACGCTCTCACCGAGCAGGGCGTACCTCACGTCTATGTAAGCCTGCCCCACGCCCCTCTGCAGCACGGGGCTGAAGGTGCCGCTGGTCACCCAGCCGACGTCAACGTCATCAACCTTTAGCCTGTAGCCGCCCCTCGGTATGAACCTGGCCGAGGACTTCTTCATCTCTAGCCCGACCCTGACCCACCTCACCCCCTCCCTCCTGCAGGCCCTCAGCGCCGTCTCGCCTATGAAGCCGCTCTTGCCCCAGTCTATGGCGCCCATGCCGTACCTTAGGCTGAGGGCGCAGGGGAACCTCAGCGGGTCCTCGCCGTACTCGTTGCCGCCAAGGACGAAGCCCATCTCTATCCTGAGGGTGTCCCTCGCCGCTATGCCCACAGGCTTAGCCCCCAGCTCGAGGGCCCTCCTGTAGATCCTCTCCGCCTGCCCAGGCTCCGCCCACACCTCAAAGCCGTCCTCGCCCGTCCAACCGCTCCTGCTCACCAGGAAGGCCTTAGCGTCGCCAAGCTGGACGTCATTTATGAACTGTAACGGCTTAAGGGAGCCCGCCTCCTTGAGCCCCATGCCCTCCATGACCTCGACGCTCCTCGGCCCCTGTATAGCTAGCATGACATAGGTTGACGTCAGGTCCTCAAGCTTCACCTTCAGGCCCCTCGAGGAGGCCGCCTGGAGCAGGTGCGCCTTCATCCTCTCAGTCACAGCGGCGTTTGGCACCGCGAGCCACTCGCTGTCGGAGACCCTGTACCACATCTCGTCGTCTATTACCCTCGCCAGCTCCGTTAAGGCAAGTGTTGGGCCGCTCATGAAGCCCTGCTTCGTGGCTGAGACCTTCTTTGTGAATACTACATCTAGGAGCTCTTCTGCGTCATCGCCGGTCAGCCTTAGCCTGCCCATGTGGCTTATGTCAAAGATCCCCACTGAGGTCCTCACAGCCATGTGCTCCTCCACGGTCGAGGTGTATATCATGGGAACGCTCCAGCCCGCGAACTCCCCGAAGGAGGCCCCGAGGCCCTCGTGGAGCTGGGCCAGCTGTATGACCTTGAGCGACAAGCTTGGCACCTCTGAGGGCCTTGCCCGAGGAAGATTAAAAGCTGGGAAGTGAGGAGGGCAAGTTCAGCTCAGAAGATGTCCACGTAGGAGATCCTGAGCTGCTTGCTGGCCTCGTCAAGGCGCCTCCAGTCCTCGTAGGAGAGCGACCAGCCCACGGCCCCAGCGTTCTCCTGGGCCTGCTCAGGCGTCTTAGCCCCAGGTATCGGGAGCACAGAGCTGCTGGCCCTCAGCAGGAAGTTGAGGGCCACCTGGGCCGGGGTCCTGTCGTACTTCTTTGCGACCTCCTTCAGCTCCTCGGCCAGCTTGAGTATCTGCGAGTAGTTCTCGGGCCTGAAGAGCTGGTTGCCCCTCCTGACGTCTGTGAACTTTGAGACCTCCTCCAGCGTGTACTTGCCCAGCACCGCTGCCTGGGCCAGCGGGCTCCAGGCCAGCACGGTCATATTGTTGGCCTCAGCGTATGGTATGTGCTCCTGCTCCGCGCGCCTCTCAACTATGTTGTACCTGAGCTCAAGTAGCTCGACGTCATACTTTGCCAGGCAGTAGCGGAACTCCTCTATCAGGGACACGGGGTAGTTGCTCAGCCCTACGTACCTGACCTTGCCCATGGCTATGAGCCTCTCGAAGGCCCTCGCGTACTCGCACGTGGGTATGTTGTGCCACGCCGGCGGCCAGTGCGCTAGGAGGGCGTCTATGAAGCTCACCTGCAGCCTCCTAAGGCTGCCGTCTACTGCCCTGAAGACGTCATCGTAGCCAAGGAAGTGGGCCGGTATCTTGGTCACTATGAGAACGTCGCCCCTGTTGACCTGGAGCTCCCTCAGCGCGCTCCCTATAAACTTCTCGCTCATGCCGTTGCCGTAGACCATTGCCGTGTCTATGAGGGTTACGCCGCTCTCAAGGGCCTTGGCTATGGTTGCCTTGGCCTGCTGGTACTCCGTGACCCCCCAGGCGTCGCTGAACTCCCAGGCGCCGAGGCCTATCCTTGAGACCTTCTCCTTTGTGGAGCCGAGCTCCGTGTACTCCATGCCCATTCTCTCACCGCGATAAGCCTGCTGAGGGTCCTTTTATGTTTATGTACTTGGGGTCGGTCTCCTGACAACGTTAATAAGCGGGTCTATGTTAGTTACCCTGACCTCGACCCTGTCGCCGTCCTGCAGGTACCTGCCCCTTGGGTGTCCCACGCCTGGAGGCGTGCCAGTGAATATGAGGTCCCCGGGCATGAGCTTCATGTACTTTGAGATCTCAGCCACTATCCCGGCGAAGTCGTACGTCATATCGCCCGCACAGCCGCGCTGCACCCTCTCGCCGTTGAGGTACGTCTCAACGCACAGCCCCTCGAGCTCTGGGTAGCCCTCAACTACCTTAAGGTAGGGCCCCGTGGGGGAGAACGTGTCAACGCTCTTAGAGAGGCACCAGGGCATGCACTCGTCGTACTGGAGGTCCCTGGCGGTCACGTCGTTGCCGGCCATGTAGCCAAGTATGGCCTCCTGCGCCTCCCTCCTGCTCGCCCCCTTGACGGGCCTGCCCATCACTATGACAACCTCGCCCTCGTAGTCAGGCTTTGAGACAAGCCCTGGCACCTCTATCACGTGAAGGTTGCCTATGAGCGCGCTGGGGGCCTTCATGAAGAACACGGGCCTCTCTACCGACTTCATCTCCCTGGCGTGGGCCGCGTAGTTCTTCCCTATGCCTATTATCTTAGAGGGGGTCGGCACCGGGGGCTCAAGGGGGCTTGACAGGTCCTGGACCCTGTCCCCGGCCTCCAGGCCGTCCACGAGCCTCAGCGGGTCCCTGTAGAAGGCCGCCGGGTCAACCGGGGAGGAGTTAAGCAGGGCGAGGCGAACCTCACCCCCCTCAACTATAGCAAGCCTCTGGGACCCGCCAAACAGGACAGTCGCGAGCCTCAAGCGCTTCGCCTCGGACCTGTATGCGCCTTAGGTTAAAAGCCCGTCGCCCAAGGCGAGCGCCACTGTCAAGCTTTTAAAATGCCGCACCCGGCTCTAAGCCGGAAGACCAGGTGCGTTTGGGTTGGCAGCGAGCCAGGAAAAGAAGGTCATGAACCCGCTGAGGTACCTCAGGGAGGCCGTCAGCACCCAGATATACGTCAAGCTGAAGGACGGCACTGAGTACGTGGGCCTCCTGCTGGTCACGGACTCAACCATGAACTTGGTGCTCGACAACTCCGTTGAGGTCAAGGACGGCAGGCAGGTGGTCGCGAAGCTGGGCAAGATACTGATAAGGGGCAGCGTGGTGCAGTATGTCAGCTTCAACCCGGAGCTGGCGGCTCCTGACGTGGCCTCAAGGTAGCCTACTTTCAGAAGTTGAAAGGTATAAATATTGGTAAGGTGAACGGCTTGGAAGGGCGCAGACAAGTGGGAATTAGAACCGTGCTGATAGGCGCAGGAGGTGGTAGCTCCTACTTCCTGGTGGGCCTCGAGAGGCTTAAGTCAAGGGAGGTACCGCCTGTCGGCATACCCCTGGCGGGGCTCCTGAGGGCCCACAGGCCTGAAGACATAAACGTTGTCGCTGTCTACGACGTTGATAACTCCAAGGTAGGCAGGGACATGTACTCCATAGCCTCCAAGCTTGTGCCGGCCAGCAACATACCGAGGAGCCTTAAGGACATAGTGGTCAGCAGGGGCCTCCACTGCGGCAGCCTCAGCGGCCTTAACGTAGATGCCACAGGCCTTGAGGACGTCATAGGGAGCCCCGAGAGGGCCTTCGAGGAGTTCGTAAACCAGCTCGCGAAGCTGAGGCCAGACGTCATAGTAAACGTGATAACGACAGAGCCCATGAGGTTCGTCGACAGCGAGGGGGAGCTGGTGAGACTTGCCCCCCAGTGCGCCCTCGGCGCCACCTTGGCTTACGCCTACGCTGCGGCTGAGTACTCGACCAAGACTGGGAACCCGGTCGCATTCATAAACCTCACCCCTCCCGCGACTGCTAACAGCCCGGGCGTCGTGAGCGCCTTTGAGAGGGCCGGGGCCCTGGTTATGGGGGACGACGCCGCAACTGGGGCTACGCCGCTGACGGCTGACCTGCTTGAGCACATGGCTGAGAGGGGCAGGAGGGTTCTCTCAATAGCGCAGTTCAACATAGGCGGCAACAGCGACTTCCTCAGCCTGACGGAGCCTGAGAGGAACCACTCGAAGGAGGTCACCAAGAGCAGCATGGTCTCAGACATACTCGGCTACGACGCACCCCACTACATAAAGCCCACTGGCTACCTGGAGCCGCTTGGGGACAGGAAGTTCGTGGCCATGCACATAGAGTACGAGTCCTTCGGGGGCTTCAGGGACGAGGTCATAGTGAACGCCAGGATAAACGACAAGTCAAACCTGGCGGGGCTCATGGCCTCAGCAATACCTGTGGCCAAGTCGCTGCTGGAGAGGGGAGTGCGCGGAACCTACGCCACGGCCAACAGGTTCTACATGAAGATGCCTGGGCCGAGGGGGAGCAAGAACATAAGTAAGATAGTCGCCTACCAGGACCTGCTCAGGGAGCTGAAGAAGCTTGACATTATATAGCATATAATCAATGTATTTAATTAAGATACAAACACGTATAAGATTCTCGCTTTACGTTTAGCGTCGAGAGCAGCGTTAAAGGAGGTGTGAGCGTTGATAGGGATAACGCCGCTGCAGTACGGCCTCTCCGTGGTCTCGGGCGTGATAGTGGGGTTCTCCCTGGGCCTCATAGGCGGTGGGGGCTCTATACTTGCCGTCCCGCTGCTACTTTACTTGGTGGGCCTTAGCTCAATCCCCAACGCCGCCCACGTGGCCCTCGGCACTACGGCGCTGGCCGTGGGAATCAACGCTTACATAAACTCCTACATGCACCTGAGGAAGAGGAACGTCGCGCCAAAGGTCGGAACGGTGTTCGCCGGCGTCGGCCTCATAGGGGCCCTCCTCGGCACCTACCTGGGCCACATAACCCCTGGCGAGAGCCTCCTTCTTTACTTCGCCATAGCCATGATAGTCCTGGGCGTCTACATAGGATTCTTCAGGCACGCGGCCTCAGCCGGCTCCAGGGAGGAGGTCGACAGGGTCCTTGAGGCCGCCTCAAGGTGTCCAAAGCTAACGAGAAGGGTTGCTACCATTGTTGCGGCCTCTGGCTTCTTGGTCGGGCTGATAAGCGGCTACTTCGGCATAGGGGGCGGCTTCCTCATAGTGCCGGCCCTCATGTTCTCGTCAGGGCTGTGCATAGCTAGGGCCATAGGCACCTCACTGTTAAGCGTGGGCACATTCGGCGTGGCGAGCGGGCTTGAGTACGCTGTCTACGGCGACACCCTATTTATCATATCGGCCCTTTACGTCGTGGGCGGCGTCGTGGGCGGCTACTTAGGCACGAGCCTCGCCGTAAAGGCGCCCAAGAAGACCCTCCAGAGGGCCTACGGCATCATAATAGTGCTCGTCGGCATCTACATGATCTTCAAGGTCCTTCACCTGTGAAGCCGTTTATTTTGCCCTTAGCCCTCCTTCTTTATCGGGCGAACAGCCTTGGCTGAGGGCGAGAGGTACGTAGTCGTAACCGGCGGCGACAGGGGCATCGGGAGGGCCACCGTGCTGAGGTTTGCAAGGGCTGGCTTCAACGTGGTCTTCACTTATAGAAGCAGTGTCGAGGCCGCCCAGAGGACCGCGGAGGACGCCAGGAAGGCGGGCGCCCCCAAGGCTCTCTTCTACCAGGCTGACGTCTCCAGCTGGGACTCCGTCTCCTCCCTGACAAAGGCCATTGAGGCTGAGGTGCCCTACGTTAACGTCCTGGTCAACAACGCCGGCATAATAGACTACAGCGACTTGGAGTCCCTGACGCCGGAGAGGTGGAGGGAGGTCATAGACGTCGACCTGACGGGCCCCTTCCTCGTCACCAAGGCCCTCCTGGGCCTGCTGAGGAGGGCAAGCTGGGCCTCCATTGTTAACCTGGCAAGCATAGCTGGGCAGACGGGCAACGTGCTGGCCAGCGTGGCCTACTGCTCGGCCAAGGCGGGCGTCATAGAGCTTACCAAGAGGCTCGCCGTGGAGCTGGCTAAGTACGGCATAAGGGTCAACGCCGTTGCCCCGAGCTTCGTGGAGACTGACATGGTCGCTGACATACTTAGTGACGAGAGGAGGAGACGCGAGGTGGAGGCCATGCACCCGCTGGGCAGGATAATTAAGCCTGAGGAGGTGGCAGAGGCCATATACTTCCTGGCAGACCCTGCGCTCTCGCTCAACATAACTGGGCAGGTCATAGGCATTAACGGCGGCAGGTACACGTGAGAGGCGAGTCCCCAGGCCCTAGCGGTTTTAATTCAGGTCCGCTAGTCAATGGGCGGAGAGCGGCGTCTTGATAGACCTGTCGCTGAGCTCCCTCGCAGCTGACCTGAAGGAGGTTGGCTACGCCGTACTCTTGGGGTCCATCATTAACGTCGGCCTGACGCTCCTCTGGGCCGTCAGGTGGACTCTGGGCCTCCGTCACCTTGGCATCGGGGCCTCCTACACTAAGGTCCTGGTGGCAATCACTTCCAGCTTCCCCATAGGCAACCTTTTGCCCGCTGGCAAGGCGGCCCAGGAGGCCTTCAGGATAGCGTACCTTGAAATAGGCGACGGTAGGAGGCCCTCAGTCATGGCGGCCGTGACCATGGAGTGGGCCTCGGAGGGGCTCATACTTGCCGCCCTCCTAACCTCTGTCATCGTTAGGCACTACCTCTGGGGCACCCTAACCCTGGCAGCCCTTGGCGCCTCGGCCTCCCAGAGCGTTGCCGAGAGGGCTAAGTCCGCCGTCGCCGACCTGCTGGGGAGCATAAGGGCGCTTGCCAGGGACAGGAAGCTCATGGCACTCTACATGAGCGTAAGCGCTATCATAATAGCAGCTGACGTGGCCAAGGTGTGGCTGCTGGCTAACCTGAACGGGATATCCTTGGGCCTCTTCGACCTCCTTATACTTTATGTTGTCATGAGGGTGACGTCGGTCGCCCCAACCCCGGCCGCCCTGGGCTTCCTGGATGTCAGCGTGATAGGCGCCCTAGAGCTCATGGGGTATTCGACGGCGAGCGCGGCCCTCTTCCTGCTCTCGCTGAGGTTTGTTGACACTGTGGTGCCCAGCCTCGTTGGACTCCTTGTGCTGGCGGCCAGCGGGGGCTGGCGCGTCGTGAGGCAGCTGAGGGGATCAGCTTGGAGACGCTGAGGGTTGTGATGGTGAGCGACTGGTTCCCTCCAAGGGTTGGAGGCGTTGAAACAAGCGTAGAGGAGCTCTCGAGGGCCCTGTCAGCCATGGGCCACGAAGTCATAGTGGTGACTCACCAGAACAGGGCAAGGCCCTACCCTCCCACGCTTGAGTCAAGGGACGGCTACTACGTCTACTGGGACAGGTCAAGGCTGAACGCCAGGGACGAGGTTACCGTTGACCCTCTGACTGTCGCCAGGGCGGCCCTCTTCGTGAAGAAGAACGCCACTGACGTTGTTCACTCGCACGGCCTCTCATCAATACTGAGCTTTATGACAGCGATGGTAGCGAGCGGCGGCACAGGAGCCCCCTCTGTGCTCACAAATCACTCCCTCGTTGATGACTCCCTCGGCTGGCTCACCAGGAGGCTGCTGAGGTACGCCCTGAAGTGGCCCACGAGGCTCGTGGGCGTCTCAAGGGCCGCTGCCGAGGACGTCTCAAGGATAAGCGGCAGGCCCGCCTCGGTTGTGCATAACTGCATAGACGTGAGGAGGTGGAGGTCCCTGGCGGGTGGCCAGAGGCTCGACGGCGACCCAGCGATAGTTATAACCTCGAGGCTCTCGCCGAGGAAGAATCCACTCGAGATAGCCGCTGTGGTCTCGCTGGTCACGAGGGAGCTGCCGAGGGCCAAGTTCTACGTGGTAGGAGACGGCCTCCTGAGGGAGGGGCTGAGGGAGGCCGCCAGGGCGAGGGGGGTTGAGAACAACATAGTCATGATGGGCACTATTCCCAGGGAGAGGGTGGCCTCGGTGCTGTCAGGCGCTGACGCCTTCGCCTTAACCAGCTACAGGGAGTCCTTCGGCCTGGCCGTGCTGGAGGCCATGGCCCTTGGCGTGACGCCAATAGTGTACAGGAGCCCTGGTGTCCTTGACCTTGTGGAGGGCGGCGTGAGCGGGCTGATAGTTGACGGCCCCGAGGGCATGGCTAAGGCCATAGTTGAGCTCTACTATAACGAGACCCTTCGCTCGAGGCTGTCATCAGCTGCTGCGGAGAGGGCCGAGTCCTTCGACTGCAGCCTTATAGCTAGGAGGTACCTTGACGAGTACAGGGCTGCGGAGGAGGGGAAGTGCAGGGACGACAGGAGGTTCCTGGTCTACAAGGCCTTCAGGCTTCTCACGGGAGACCCCGTGAGGCCCTGCGAGTGGTCCAGGGATAGGAAGTGGAGGTACCATGAGCGCGCCAAGGAGGGCATTGTTCCTGTCATCAGACGTGGAGCAGGACGCCCCTCCCTACCTCAGTAGCGAGAGGGGGCTGCTCGAGGGCCTGCCCAGGCTCCTTGACCTGCTCGACGAGCTGCGAGTAAGAGCCACGTTCTTCGTGGTTGGCAGGGTCGCGGAGAGGCACCCGCGCCTTGTCTACAGCATAGTTGAGGGGGGCCACGAGCTGGGGAGCCACGGCTACACCCACTCAAGGCTCGACAGGATGCCGCTCAGGGAGGCCGAGGGGGAGGTGATGACGTCGCTCAAGGTCCTCAGGGACTTCTACGACGTCAGGTCCTTCAGGGCCCCTAACCTGAGGCTGCCAAGGGCGCTCCTGCCCGTGCTCAGGGATGAGGGCGTTGACGTTGACTCCAGCCTGGCGGCCTACAAACCCCCCTTCGCCCTGGGCCCAAGGGTTGAGGAGGGCGTTGTCAGGGTGCCAGCTACTGTGACCAGCAGCGTCCTGAGGCTCCCGTGGCCGCTCCTCAGGCCAGCGGCTATGGTTATGCCCAGGGTTGCCACACTATTCATACACCCCTGGGAGGTCTCTGGGGTGAGACACCTGAGGCCCGACATAAGCTTAGGCACTGGGCCGAGGGTACTTGACCCCCTCGCCAGGCTCGTAAACTACATGAGGGGCAGGGGCTACGAGCCGCTGACTATGCGCGAGGCCCCAAGGTTGCTGGGCATCGGCAAGGTCCTGGACAGCTGACCATATTACATATAAAACGCGAAGGTCAGGGCAGAGGGGGCAAGGCCTTGGTGCTGGGCAGGCTGAGGAGGCTGGTCAACGAGGTCGCGCCGTCAACTATAGGCAGGGCCCTCCACAGGGCAGGGGTCACCCCTAACGAGATAACCTACGCGGGCCTCGCGCTCTCGGCCCTCGCCCCCCTGGTCGTGTGGCTCAGGGCCCTCTACCTCCTGCCGGTCATCATACTGCTGGCTGGTCTCATGGATGTATTTGACGGGGCCGTGGCCAGGGCGGCGAACAGGACGACGCCCTTCGGCTCCTACCTTGACTCCGTGACCGACAGAGTCAGCGACGTCCTCCTCTTCCTTGCAATGGCCATGGCCGGGGTCAACCAGTATATAACTATGGTGGCCCTCGCCTTCTCCCTCATAGTGAGCTACTCTAGGGCGAAGGGGGAGCTGCTCAACGTTAAGATGGAGGGGATCGGCGTGGCCGAGAGGGGCGACCGCCTCATAATTCTCTTCATAATGTCAATACTCCTGCTCTTCAGGCTCAGGCTCGTCAACGATGCCCTCATGGCACTGATAGCAACGCTTGCGGCCGTCACCGTTGTTCAGAGGTCACTTCGCGTCAGCCGCGCCCTTGCAAAGTGAGGAGAAGCGTGCCGCGTCGTCCCTCATATAGACGTTGTTGAACATTACGTAGACGTCCCTCGATGCCTGTAGCGCCCCCCTCACCTTGGAGCACAGGGCCTCCAGGTCCTGGTCTGTGTACCTGTACTTGTAGTTCACCTCCCCCCTCCCTATGCCGTGGAGCCTAAAGTAGACCACCTCCCTCTCCACGGCGGGCCAGGCCCTGAACGGGTCAACTACGTGCACGATACCGTCAAGGCTGCCTATGACCCTCTCTATTAGCTCAGGGGACCTGAGCCACGAGCCCCTTGGCTCCCAGCCTATCAGGAAGTCCCTCGTCCTGACGGCCTCAAAGAAGTCCCTGGCCTGCCTTGCGTTCTCCTCGCTCGCGCCGAAGCTCGGGGGAGTCTGCACGACCACCAGGGCGGCCCTGAGGGCCCTTGCAGCTGAGGCGACGATCTCCCATGCCTCAAGGTTCTCCTTAGTGGTCCTGAGGTTACCGTAACGGCCCGCCAGCTCCTCTGGCACCCTGCGCCTGGCCCTCCTCCACGTGGGGCTTCCGGGAGGGTGGGTGACCGCCTGCCACGCCTTCATTGTAAACCTGAAGCCCTCTGGCGCCTCGCCCCTCAGGGACCTTAGCTTGTCCTCGTCAGGCATGTCATAAAACGTCTCCTGAAGCTCAACTACGTCGAAGCTGGTGTAGTACCTCTGCCTTCCCAAGCACCAGCCGCAGCAGCCCACCAGCAGCATGGTTGCCCTCAGGTAGCTTACCTGGGGCTGAAGTTTAAGTCTGCCAGGTCCTTCATCCTAGCTGTTAGGTTTCCTGCTAATAAGTAAAGCTTTTAAGCCTAAAGTTAGGTAACGTTTAAAATAGCTCAGTAACCGATACTCAGGTAAATGATATAGAGGGGATGGCGCGGTGGAGTACAAGTGGACTGTGCTCACTAACACCACGCTTGGAATACTCATGGCAATGATAAACTCCTCAGTACTTATAATATCGCTTCCCGCTATATTCAGGGGTATTCAGATTAACCCACTGGCCCCGAGCTCCTTCGACTACCTGCTCTGGCTTCTCATGGGCTACGGTGTCGTCTCCTCCTCGCTGGTGGTCTCCTTCGGCAAGCTCTCCGACATGTACGGCAGGGTCAGGCTCTACAGGCTTGGCTTCATGATATTCACCCTCGGCTCTGTGCTTCTCTCAATTACTCCAGGAAAGGGCAGCGTGGCCGCGACAGAGCTCGTGGCCTTCAGGATGGTGCAGGCGGTCGGCGCCGCCCTGTTAATGGCTAACAGCGCTGCGCTGATAACAGACGCATTTCCGATAACTGAGAGGGGCAGGGCGCTGGGCATAAACCAGGTCGCGGGGATGGTGGGTAACCTGGTTGGCCTTATCCTTGGGGGAGTGCTTGCAACCGTTAACTGGAGGCTTGTCTTCATAATAAGCGTCCCCTTCGGAGTGGCGGGGACCGCCTGGTCATACCTCAAGCTCAGGGAGCTCTCAAGGCCCAGGAGGGAGGAGAAAGTGGACATCCCTGGCAACTTGGCCTTCATTGGTGGCCTGGTGCTCCTGCTGGCTGGCATAACCTACGCTCTGGAGCCATACCACGGGGAGGCCATGGGTTGGACCAGCCCCAGGGTAATAGCGCTTATGAGCGCTGGGGCAGCGGTGCTTGCAGTGTTCCCGCTGGTGGAGCTTAGGGTCCAGTACCCCATGTTCAGGCTTGAGCTCTTCAGGTCAAGGCAGTTCTCCGCCGGAATATTTGCGGCGCTCCTGGCGGGCCTTGCCCTTGGAGGCCTCATGATCACGCTCACTGTAATGCTTCAGGGCATCTGGCTCCCGCTTCACGGCTACAGCTACAGCTCAACGCCGTTCTGGGCCGGCATCTACATGCTGCCCATGCTCTTCGGCTTCGTTGCCCTTGGGCCACTGAGCGGGGCTCTGTCAGACAAGTATGGCGCCAGGGAGCTGGCCACGGGGGGCATGTTAATAGCCTTCGCGGCCATGATGGCCATGATGACGCTCAGCTACAACTTTTCATACCTGCCCTTCGCACTGATGATATTTATAGTGGGAGTAGGCAACGGCATGTTTGTGGCCCCAAACACTGCCTCCATAATGAACGCCGTGCCCCCGGAGCACAGGGGGGTAGCCTCAGGCATGAGGTCGGTTATGACTAGCATGGCTAACACTGTGAGCATAGCCCTGTACTTCTCACTGCTGCTCAGCGCCTTTGAAGCGAAGCTTCCCTCAGCCATATATTCATCACTTGTGAGCGCCGGGTTCCCGCAGGCCCTGGCCCTTGAGGTCTCTAAGATTCCCCCAACTGCGGCCCTCTTCGCGGCCTTCCTGGGCTACAACCCCATGCAGGTGGTCCTTCAGGATCTGCCGCAGAGCATGGTGAGCCGCATAGAGGCCAGCGACCCCTCGGGCATTAGTGATGTTTTGAGCAACACCTGGTTCCCCCACGTTATAGCTCCCCCATTCATGTATGCGCTCAGGTTCACGCTGCTGATATCAGGCGTAATAGTGGTAGTGGCCGCCGTGGCCTCAGCCCTCAGGGGCAAGATGGCGACTCAGAGCCTGGGAGTAACGTGAGCCAGGCCAGCGGGGAGCAGGTACCTCATTGCCAGGAGCAGGAGGAACGAGACCAGGGGTACCGTGATGTTGTCGTCGACGCCGTTTATTCTCTCTACAAAGGATGCCACCACGGCGGCGGCTATTCCTTCGAGGCCCAGGAAGTAGCCCCCTATGAGCGACGATACTACGATCATCGCTATGGTTCCTGACCACGCCTTGCCCCTGACCCTCCTGAGGCCCCTCACGACCCCTGTGATGCCATCACCAACTGACATAAACAGGGCGGGAACAGCCCCAATCACCATGCTTGGGTCAAAGAACCAGGAGGCAAGTATGACGAGGCCCCACATCAGCGTGAAGTGCGCCTCGTACGCGTTGTCAGGCTCCTGGAACCACGACATGAGGTTACGCCTTCTCCTGTAGGCGATGTAGCCCGTTAAGGCCATGGCTGAGGCGAACGCCATCCAGGGCTGGGTGTATATTATGGGGACGAGGGCGGCCACAACTCCTCCCCCGAGGATGTGTATCGTCTTCCTGGCCATGTACCTTGATATCCTGTCACCTAGGCCCCTCGAGAGCGAGAGGGCGTAGACGCCCCTTGACACGTAAAGCGTCACGGCGGCCACCCAGGCGCCGAGGACCACTGTTAGGGCCAGCTGAAGCCAGATTGACAACATGACGGCTCAGAAGCAGGTAGAGGCCTCAAGATTAAAAGGGCTAGGCCAGGAGGGCCGCCACAGCCGCCCCCGTCACGACGGCGGGCGTGACCATGAAGGCCATGGGGCCCGCGTAGAGGGCCACGCCCCCTGCCAGGGAGCCCGCCAGGGAGCCAAGCTCCCTGAGCACCATGTAGCCGTGGACCCTGTAGCCCCCGGTCAGGCCTATGTATATCTGGTAAAGGGACAGGTCGAGCACGCCGAAGAGGGCCACTAGGATCACTATATACGCTGCCAGGCCTGCCATAGACCTTATGAAGCTGACGGCCGCTATCGCCCAGGCCCCCCTGAGGGCTATGCCAGCCGCAGCCAGGGACCTCGAGCTGGTCCCCTGGACCATGGCCAGCGTCAGCGCAGCCGCAAGGCCCGCGGCGGCGAACGCTATCATGTAGTCCCTCAGCCCCACTGTCATCTGCCTCAGTATGAGGGGCAGGGCAGTGAGGTAGTAGTCGCCTACAAACGTGGTCAGCGTGGCTGAGAGCGCCACCCCCATTGAGGACCCTGACCCCCTGGCCACTCCCCTTGATATGCTGTACAGGATGCCGTACCTGTAGCTCACAAAGGAGCCGAGGGCTGCCGTGTAGGCCCCCGTGAGGCTCAGCCTATTAATGACTCCGTGGAGCTTCCTCTCAAAGGTTATCCACTGGCTAGGCAGGGCAGTTAGGAAGAGGAGCCCTATTGCTACGGCCGCAACCCCGACGCCGACCACTAGGCCCAGGAGGCGGACGAAGGGGACGGCCATGGCCAGGGCCAGGAGCCCAAGTCCCCTTATGCCGTAGAGCCCGAGCCTCTGGCCCGACGTCCTTGACTCCCACTCAACGTCAGGGCTGAGCTCGAACAGGCTGGCGGAGAAGCCCAGGTTTGCCGTGGAGGTGGCAACCGCGTGAAATATGTACGCCAGGGCCATGAGCCAGACGCCCCTGGCCAGCGCAAAGAGCACGGACGCGGCGGCTATGAAAGTCAGGGAGACAGCGCTCAGCCTCCTGTAGTCCCCCCTGTCGGCCAGCCTGCCCAGCAGCTCGCTGGTGGCTATGAAGACCGCGCTCCAGGCCGCCCCTATTATGCCGTAGTCCACGTCCGAGACATTCGTCCTGAAGCCTATGTAGTTGAACATCATGAAGTCAACTATTGAGAGCGCCGCTATGTAGGTCACTCCCAGCCAGTACCACATTGAGGTCCTGGAGGGCTTCTTGGAGTCGCAGGATTAAGGGACGTCCACCCAGCACGGGCGTTGACTTTAGAATATATGCAGAGCCTTTATATTTCTAGTTTACTTACTCTTCCTCTGGGGGTCTCTGTTGGTCCTGAAGGTCACGGACGTAGTCTATAGGGAGCCTGTGCCTGAGACCTACGGCAACATATACTTCGTCGTCAGGGACGATGGGGTCATAGTAATAGACACGGGGATACCTGGGAAGGAGGGCGTCATACTTGACGACGTCAGGTCCCTCGGCTTCAGCCCCTCCCAGGTTAAGGCAATAATACTGACCCACTACCACATGGACCACTCCGGCAGCGCCGAGGCCCTAAGGTCAGCCACCGGGGCCAAGATATACGTTCACAGGGACGACACGCCCTACCTCCAGGGCCTCGTTAAGCCTGAGTTTCCCAAGGAGGCGCCCAGGGAGGCCGTCGAGGCCTACAGGTGGTTCAGGCCACTGAGGCCTGACGTCACCCTCAGCGACGGTGACGAGGTCCTAGGGCTCAAAGTGATACATGCGCCCGGCCACACCCCTGGCTCAATAGCTCTGTATGACAGGAGGCACCTATTCGCGGGCGACAACCTGAACCTCCGCGAGGGCAGGGTCCAGGGGCCGCCACCCCAGTTCACCACTGACATGGGCAGGGCCAGGGAGTCTGTGAGGAGGCTGCTGTCCCTTGACTTCGACGTCCTCCTGCCGGGCCACGGGGAGCCCGTGGTTGGAGGGGCCTCCGCGAGGGCGAGGCAGGACCTCAAGGGCTTCCTATGACGCCAGCCCTGAGGATTTTTATGCCTTACCCCGGTTTACTACTCATACTCCTCCTTCAGCTGCGGCCTGAGACCACTTGGCGCGCCTCTCGCCTCATGTTACGTCCACCTTGGCGCACCGCCTCTCCAGCTTTTCTGAGCCCCTAGACAACTCTATAGGTGGCACTCAGGTGGCTTCCTATGCCAGGCGGCGCCCAGAATGTGCTAAAGGCTGGCAAGGTCCTCAGCGTCGTGAACGGCCTCGCTGTCCTGAAGCCTGAGCTCGACGTCAAGAGCTTCAGGCAGGGGCTCCCGCTGGTCAACGCCAGCGGCGAGAGGGTGGGCTCAGCTAACGACGTGATAGGTAACGTCAACTCGCCTTACCTGCTTGTGAAACTCAGCCCGGGCGCCGCCGTGGCGCACGGCGAGGAGCTGTACCTCATCGTGACCCCTCCCAGGAGGGGGAGGAGGCACCACAGGAGGTGATGTCCTTGTCAGGCTGTCCGCCCGACCGCGTTGTCGTGGACCCCAACACGGGGGCCAGGGTATGCCTTGAAACTGGCGAGATAATAGAGGAGCAGGTCATAGGTGATGGACCCGAGTGGAGGAACCTGGGCGAGGGTCACTCCAAGGGCGTTGAGAGGGCGACCACCACAAACGACAGCCTGATGCACAACTACGGCATAGGTAACCTGAGGCTGAGCCCGGCCAAGGCCAGGTCGCCGCTTAAGAGGGTCCAGGGACTCAGGAGGTCGCCGGTCTTCATGAGCGGCGTCCCCCTGCTGAAGGGGGAGGCCTCCCAGGTGAACCTGTTCTCGATAGCTAAGAGGGCGGCGAGCTTCTTTGAGCTTAACGGTAGTGCCGAGGAGGCACTCGGCCAGATACTCCACGCCTACGTCGAGAGGGCCAAAAAGCCCATAGGCAGGGACGCCAACAAGGTGGTCGCGGCTGCCCTGGAGAAGGTCGTGGAGGTCTACAACCTGAGCATATCTAAGGGCGAGGTGGAGCAGTTCTTCGACATAGACGATAACGACCTCTGGGACGGACTCAAGAAGCTCAACGAGGTGGGCGCGCTCGAGGCCCTGAGGCAGGTCATAGCTGCTGAGGGCCGCTCGAGGGTCCTGGAGAGGTCCTTCACTTATATAAACAGGATAGCCTCAAGCCTCTCCCTGCCCCCTGCCGTGGCCCAGGATGCCCTGAGGTTCATAAGGGAGTCCTTATCAACGCCTGGCAAGACGCCCTACGGCAAGAAGCCCGAGGCCCTTGCAGCTGCGGCCGTCTACATGGTTGCCAGGCTCTACGGTTATGAGATCAGCCAGAGCGACGTGGCCAAGGTAGTTGGCATAAAGGAGTCAACCGTCAGGAAGCTCTACAGGTTCCTCATGGATGATATGACCGTCGTCGTTGACGTCTAAGGCATTTAAACCTTTGAGCTTCCCTTCCCTTAACCTTCTTTCCTCTACAGGCCAGTGGGAGGCCCATTGCAGGCCCTCGTAGTAGCTGCCGGCGCAGCGGCGGCAGCGGGAGCGGTTGCCTACGTCGCCTACAGGAGGAGGCTGCTGGCCAGACTGATTACCTCGGCCAGGCTTGCCATGAACCCTGACAGCATAGTCGATGTGGCGCAGAGGGCAGAGGACCTCGGCGTGAGCAGGCAGAGGATCTCCTCCCTGGTAAGGTCAATGCCAAGATGTCCCAGGGGCTCGGAGAGGCTGGCCGAGGCCCTCCTCTCGCTGGGCCTCTACGAGGACGTGGTGTACCTGGCCTCAAGGGGCTGCTCTGTGCACTCGACGACGCTCAGCAGGGCAAGGGCCTACTCCATGGGCCTCGGCCTGTCCAAGTGGGAGGCAGAGGCCTCAAGGCTCCTGGGAGAGCAGCCAAGGCTTCTGGGCAGCTCCAAGGTAATGGTAGCGTTCTGTGAGGGGGGCCACGTGGAGGTCATGGTTGACGGCGTCGTCTCTGAGGTGCCTCCCCCCGGGGGCTCCTGGAGGTCGCCGCCCCAGGACGAGGTCATGAGCTCCATAGCGCAGCTCTCCGGGGCCCAGCTCCTGATAAGCTGGGGCCCCTGTAACCTGAAGGGAGCCGTGGACGCAAAGTTGCTCCTCTCAATTGCGTACCCGGACGTGAGGCCATCCATAGCGTCGATAGCCTACAACCTTGGCCTGAACCCCATGCTGCCCCCCTCAGCCATAGTGCTCGCAGCGGTCAGGGCATCCGTGGAGGCCCTCAGCAGGGTGGGCGTTGACTGGTCTACAATGCCGGAGGCCGTAAGGGGGGCGGAGGCCATAGCTAAGTTCAAGGACATTGTGGACAGGGTCGTGGGCCAGCAGAGCCCCAGGGAGGGCAGGGCCATAGTTGTCACGGACAGGCCGAGGGCATTCATGCCGGTGTGGAGGCCCTTCCTAGTGGACCCCTCAAGGGCTAAGGGCGTCAGCTATCAGGTGCTAGCCTCCCTCAGGTCCCTGACCTCAAGGGGAGGGGACCCGCTGAGGGCCCTGAGGAACGCGCCCCTCCTGGGCGACTTCGGCAAGGCTCTTGCTGAGGCCCTCAGGGCCTCCCTGGTGCCCGCCACAGCGGGCCCAAGGCCGGGCTCCCAGGTTGAGCCCTGGGACCTGGCCTGCCTTGGAGACCTGGAGGTAACGCTTGACTGCGCCCGCAGCTACGAGCTTTGCCTTAGGCCCCAGGCGCCCCCGCCAGACGAGGAGGAGCTGCTGAGGTCCCTGAGGGTCAGGTGCCCTGGCGGCTCAAACATCAGGTTCAGCGCAAGCACCTACGTGCCCAGGAGGCTGGCCGAGGCCCTGGGCCTCAGCGCCCCCTCCAAGGGGAGGGTGAAGGCTTATGGGGAACTCATAGCGGGTGGACCAAGGGGGGCCTCCGATGCCGTGGCGTCAGCCCTAGCCATGACATCTAGGGCCTCCAGGCCGCTAATAGTCGTTCCATCGCGCGCCCTCGCGGAGGCGACGGCCAAGGCCTATGGAATTCCCCTGGTGACGCCTGATGCCGTGGATACGTGGACTGTCAGGGGAGGGCCTGGGGTCATCCCATGGGATGACTACCTAGCCGCCCCGGAGGCGGCGGGCGTCGCTGACACGACCGTACTCGTCTTCCCGGAGAGGATGATCTGGGCAGAGCAGGACGACACGCCATACGGGGTTCACGGGAAGCTTGTTGACGCCGTGGTCGAGCTGGTCGCTAAGAACGGCGGCATGGCGGTCTCAAGGGCCCTTCAGGCCGAGGCCAGCTCAAGGGACGACGTTGAGCTCGTTGAGCCGCCCTCCAGCGGGGCTGCGCAGGTCAATATAGGCCCTGAGGACATAATGGCCGAGGCCGAGAGGGCGTTCAGGCGCCTCTGGGGCGAGGGGGCGCAGCTCAGGCCCTACCAGAGGCTGGCGATAAGGGTCCTCGCCGAGATGGCCTCCAGAGGGACGTCCTCTGCCCTCATGGCCATACTTCCCACGGGGGCAGGGAAGAGCGCCATATTCCAGGTCAGCGCCAGGGCCCTCGAGGACATGGGACTTGGGTCGACAGCTATAGTGATAAGCCCCCTGAGGGCCCTCATGCATGACCAGGTCAGGAACGCCAAGCAGAGGGGGCTGAGGGCAGCCTACATAGACTCAGGGGTCCCGCCATCAAGGAAGGGCGAAATCATAGCCGCCGCCAAGGAGGGCCTCCTCGACCTGGTCTACGTCACGCCCGAGGGCTTCGGCACGGGGGCAGCCTCCGAGCTCGCGAGGTCGGCGGGGCAGGCGAGCCTCGCGGTGCTTGACGAGGCCCACACGCTTGCAAGGTGGGGCCTGAGCTTCAGGCCGAGCTACCTGTACGTGGCGAGGCAGCTGAGGGAGGCCTCATCGTCAAGCTGGCCGCCCATGCTGGCGCTGACGGCCTCAGCCCCCCCAGACGTGGTCAAGGACATAATGGAGGAGCTGGGCCTGGGGGAGCACGAGGAGCACAGGATATCCCTGGGCGTTGAGACTGAGGACATACACTTCAGCGGCAGGCCGATAGTCCTGAGGGCCCCATCGATAAGGCCTGAGATATCGATAGACGTAGTCATGGCTAGGTCTGGGAGGGAGAGGCTTGATGACATAGCTGATAGGGTGGAGGAGCTGACCAAGTGGGCCGACTCGCTGGGCGGCCCGTGGGTTGGCGTCGTCTTCGTGCCATTCGTTCAGAGCTCCTCGGAGCCGTGGCTTAACGCCGACGAGGTAGCCAAGGCGATAAACGGGAGGCTCGGTGAGGAGGTCCTCGTCTACCACGGCCAGCTCGGGGAGGCGAGGAGGAGGGAGGTCGAGGAGAGGATAATTATGTCATCGAGGACGGGCAGGGGGCCGAGGGTAGTGGTGGCAACCAAGGCCTTCGGCATGGGCGTCGACATACCAAACATTAGGTGGACCCTGCACGCCGCCCCAAGTGAGAGCGTGGAGGACATGTACCAGGAGATAGGCAGAGCCGGGAGGGACGGGAAGCCAGCCAGGGCTGTCATACTCTACAACCCCTCCGACCTCGAGGCCAGGAAGGCAATGGCAAGGGGTGATGCCATAAAGCCCCTGAGGGTCCAGAGGGCCCTCAACATAATAGAGGGGACCCTTGAGAGCCTGAGGCGCAGGGAGGGCCCCGCTCCCCTGCCGATTAAGGACGCGAGCGGCGAGTGGGGCCTTGTGAGGTACCTGGACGTCCTCAGGATGACGGGCGTCATAGATTACGAGGTCATTAGGGGGCCCGTCCTCGCTTACGACGCCCCAAGGGAGAGAGTCGAGGAGGAGGCCGGGTGGTGCGCTGAGCTTAGAGAGGGCCAGTGCCTCTCAAGGGCTATAAGGGGCCTTGAGGGCAGGAGGGCCTTCCTTAACCTCTGCGACGGCCGCGCCTCAATATCCCTTGAGCAGGCCCAGGGCTGCAAGGCCGTGAGCTACGATAGCCTCGTTGCCCTAGTGTCGCCCTCGCCAGACTGGAAAAAGCCAAAGAAGTACCTTGACCCTGAGCTCTACGCCACCACCCTCTGGCTCTCCCTGAGGGAGGTGAGGAAGCTGAGGGAGCTCTCGGAGCTGCTGGAGGCCGCGGTCGCGGCCAGGGCCAGGGGAGGCCCGGCGCTTGTGGACTCGCAGGTCAAGAGGATGATGGATGAGTCCCTTGCAAGGGGCGTGAGGCCTCCGCTTGGGGGAGTGAGGCTCGGCAGGGTCGTCAGGTGCGACACAGCCGAGGAGTGCGTCGAGCAGGCAGTGATGGACGCTGCAGAGATCGAGAGGCTCGTGGGCGAGGGCTCGGTAGTAGTGGGCGCCTCGGGCGTCGCCGCCTCGCTCTTCTCCGCCAGGTACCTCAGGCAGACCGGCAGGTCGCCGCAGGTCTCCGTAAGCTACTACAGGAAGCTCGCGGCCCTCGCGAGGAGGGGGGAGCTGGAGAAGGCCATGAACATGGGGTACGTGATAATTATAGCCAGGCAGGGCGCCAAGGTTGAGGAGGTGGTGAAGCTGGCCCATGGCTATCCCTACGCTAACTTCTACCTCTACGCGAGGAGAACTTAAGTTCCAGCGTGCAACCCTCTCCGGGGAGCCTTGACAGCGCTCAGGTACGTTGGAGTCCTCGCCGCAGTGCTGGCCTGGGCCGTTATAATAGCCTGCGTCTCCCTCAACCCATGGTTTGTCTTCACTAAGAACGCGCTGAGCGACCTGGGAGGGCCTAAGGCCTCATACCCGTGGCTCTACAACTACGGGCTGGTCACCACGGGCGCCCTTATAATAGCCTTCGCCTCCTACGCGCTGAGCGTCAGCTCGAACAGGCTTGAGGAGGCCGCCTCCTCCTTCATGATAGTGGCCGGCGCCTTCCTGGCTATGATAGGCGTCTTTCACGAGGGCACGTACCCTCACGTCTTCGTCTCAAACTACTTCTTCGCTCAGATGGACGTGGTAGCCCTGGTCTGGGGGGCCGGCTCAATAGCCTCTGGCAGGACCCGCTCGGGCCTCGGGGAGGTGCTGGTTGGCCTTGTTGGTCCGGCCGGGGCGATGGCCTTCAGGTGGCCCTCCAGCGCGACCCTCGAGGTCTTCGGAGTAGTGCTAATAGACGTCCTCGTTCTGCTTATGACCTTCGACCTTGGGGAGCTTGAGGGCCTCACTCGACGGAGTAGCCGGTGGCGGCGAGGTAGCGCTCCGTGAGGTCAACGATGTCTCTGGCGGTGACTATCCCCACAAGCCTCCCGTCCCTTTCAACCACGGGCAGGTGCCTCACCCTGTGCGTTGACATAGTTTCAACGGCCTTCGTGACGGGCTCGTCAGCGTAGACCGTCACAGGGTTCTTCGTCATGTAGTCGCCCACCATGGCGTCATAGCTGACCCTGCTGGAAACGACGCGGCTGAGGTCCTTCTCAGTGAATATCCCTATCACCTTGCCCTCAGGCGACACAACGACGACGCTGCCCGAGCTGCTTGTGTACATGAGGCGGGCCACGTCGGCTATGGTCGCGTCGGGGCCCACTGAGATAACGTCCTTACGTGCCACGTCACCCACCTTGGATGTCCAGACGCTCAAGGCACTCACCTAAATTACTGTGACTAAAGTGGGATTAAAAGTGCTCCAAAGCCGGAGGTATGGTACGTGGGAACTAGCTGACTGACGGATAAGGCTTCCCCGAGAGAGGTTAGGCCCTGCAGATCCTCTTTACCTCCTCCTCAGCCTCCCTGAAGTCCCTGTGCGGGGCCCTCTCAAGGTTCCAGGCCCTCTCCCTGTACTTGTGATAGTAGAGGGTCTCAGCTATCTCAAGCTCCTCGGAGGTCGGCACGTCATACTTCACGCCGTCGTATCCAAGGACCCTGGCGAAGGAGCTCGCCAGGGCCTCTGCGACCTGATTTACGGTTATGCCTGGCCTTATGCTTGATATGTTTGTCACCCTGTACTTCACGCTCGAGACGCCCTTGTCTATGAGCTTCTTAAGGGGCACCTTGAGCACCGAGGCAAGGGCGGAGAGGTCAGCGCTTACAAGCATGGCCCCATGGAAGAACGTGGCTCTCCAAGATATGGTTGCGGCCGTGCCGCTCACCTTCCTGTTCTCGACGACTATGTCGTTGACGTTCTGCACCGAGGCCTCAAGGCCGAGGGACCTGAGAGCCTCGACGGGGGCCCTTATCAGCTCAGAGAATATGAAGTCCACGGTCTCCCCCACCTGCCCCTTGGCCGGGAGGGATATGGCGTAGTTTATGTTGCCCAGGTCGTGGTAGGCCGCCCCTCCGCCCGTGAAGCGCCTGACCACGGCCACCCCGAGCCTCTCGGCCTCCTCAAGGTTCACCTCCTCCTCAGCCCTCTGGAAGTACCCTATTACGACGGCCCTGCGGTTCCTCCAGAGCCTCAGCGTGGCGGGCGAGAGGCCGCAGCCCACGGCCCTGGGCAGGGCCTCCTCAAAGGCTAAGTTCATGTGGGGGTCGTCCGGCGTCTCGTAGAGCAGGACCCTTAACATCAACTCCCCTCACCCGCGCACATTATGGCGTCAACGAAGTCACCATAGCTGCAGCCGATTAGCGTTGAGCCGCCCAGCGCCTCCCTCACGGCCCTCTCAACGTCGTCCCTGCTGAGCCTCACCTTGAGCAGCGCCCTCTCCAGGTCGAACACCTTGTCCTCGGGCAGAAGCATGAAGTCGCCAGTTATGAGCGCCCTCTCTATGACCCCGCCCTTGGCGTCAACGGTGGCCCTTATGATGCCCTTCCTTGCCTTTACCTCACAGGTGCCCAAACCTGACCCCCTGGGAGGGCGCGCCCCTTAAAAAATAAGGCTTAGGCCCTTATTGCCCTAACGACCTCCTCCTTCAGCCCCATCCTCCTCGGCGTGAATATCCTTGAGTCCATGAGCTCTGGCTCCCTCCTTATTATGGGCTTGAAGGCCATCTTAGCCAGCACGTCCTTCTCGATGTCAATGCCCGGGGCCACCTCCTTCAGCTCAAGGCCGTCAGGCGTCAGCCCGAAGACCGCCCTCTCGGTCACGTAGAGCACGTCCTTGCCCTGCTCAAGCATCACCTTGGTTGAGCAGCCCACCTTGTCGACCTTCTCCACGAACTTAATTATGTCGCCGTCCGAGACTATCTTCAGCTTGCCGTCGACAACCTCGTACTTGGCGCCCTTGCCGGCCGTGAAGAGGCCCGCGTAGTATATGTCGGGGGCCCCTGACGCTATGGCTGGGAAGCCGCCGGGGCCCGGTATCTTAGACTCCGTGAAGAAGGAGTTGACGTTCCCGTGCCTGTCTATCTGCATGAAGCCCAGGGAGGCTGCGTCTATCACGCCGCCCTCGTACATGGTGAACTGGTCGGGCACCGAGAGTATTGCGAAGGCCCCTATCGAGACTCCGAAGTCAGGGCCGTAGAGGGGCCTGCCTCCCCAGGTGCCGGACTCCACCGTAAGCACTATGGCGTCCTGCACCCCCTCCTCCATCACCACGTCGCCAACCATAGCCGGTATGCCTACCCCTAGGTTAACGACTATGGGCCTGCCGTACCTCTGGACGAGCCTCACCAGCTCAAGCGCCACCCTCCTCGCGACGACCCTCCTCTCGTCAAGGCGAGTCTCAGTAGGCAGCGGCTCGACGCTGACGGCCGGCACCACCCTGCCCGCAGCCACCGGGTCATAGTCAAAGCTGTGGGACTGCCAGTGGTAGTCCCTCGGCGCGACGACCACGTAGTCGACCAGGGGCCCCGGCACCACCACGCTCTTCGGGTTTATGGAGCCGAACTTGGCGACCCTGAGCACCTGGGCTATGACAGTCCCCTTGATTGGCATTGACTTTGTGGCCTGGGCTATGTTGAGCACCGTGCCGTAGGCCACCTCGTCCTCAAGTGACAGGTTGCCCATCTCGTCGGCCGTGCTGCCCCTTATGAGGGCAAATTTAGGCTTAGGGGCCATGTAAAGCAGGTACTCCCTGCCATCTATGTTCAGCAGCTGCACCTTGACTGTCCTCCTCTCCTTGGCCGTCTCGTTAAGGGCCGTCCCGTCAAACCTTGGGTCAGCAGTCGTGTTGAGCCCAACCCTCGTGAGCACGCCAGGCCTGCCAGCCCCCACCTCCCTGAACCAGTACGCCAGTATGCCGATGCTCCAGGCGTAGGCCTCAAACCACTCCTCCTTTATCATCTTCTGCAGGGTCTCGCTCCAGCCATAGAAGGCGACGAGCATCCCCTTTATGAAGTCCCTGTCACCCCTCTGGTACATCATCTGAGCTATCCTGTCAAGCCCCCTGCCCGGGGTGCCAGGGAAGGTGTCACTTACTATGAAGAGGTTCTTCGGGTGTCCAGTCTTAAGGTAGAGCTTATAGAGCCTCTCCATGAGGTAGTCAGGGGACGTTATCTCGTTGAAGCCTGAGATCGCGACGACGTCACCGTCCTTTATCTGCGAGAGGACAAAGTCTGGGTCAGTGGCCACCTTCCTCCTGGCTATGGTCTGCAACACGTCATCACTCATGTTAAGTTACCCCCTAACCTGTGCTTCAATTAGTTTAGAAGTATGTAGAGACTTTAATATTTACTGTGAGCCCTTAAACTGGGAGCAGTCTTGCTGAAGGCTGTGGCGACTGACGTCGACGGCACCCTCACGGTGAGGAGGGGGGACCTCAGGATCAGCCTCAACGCCGTGAGGGGCATAAGGCTCCTTGAGTCCAGGGGCGTCCGGGTGCTCCTGGTCTCGGGCAACAGCCTACCTGTAACCGCTGGCCTCGGCGTCTACCTCGGCTCCACCGGGCCTGTTGTCGCGGAGAACGGCTGCGTGATAATGTACAGGGGCTCGGTGACGCACGTCTGCAGCGGGAGGCCACCCGAGGAGCTCATAAGGAGGCTCCAGGGCCTTGGGCTCAGGCCGAGCTGGCAGAACGACTTCAGATACCACGACGTGGCCTTCTACGTGCCCAGGGGCCTTGGGACTGAGGACGTCAAGGCCCTGGTGGCGGAGGCCAGCGACGTTGCAAAGGGCTACGGCTTCAATGTGCTCTGGAGCGGCTACGCCCTCCACGTCAACCCTGGAAGCGGCAAGGGGGCCGGCAGCCTGAGGGCCCTTGAGCTCATAGGCGTCAGCGCCTCAGAGGCGGCAGCCATAGGTGACGGCGAGAACGACATAGACATGCTCAGGGCCTTCCAGCTGAGCGGCTGCCCCGGCGACGCCGCAGAGAGCGTTAAGGCTATAGTGAAATACGTGGCCAGTGGCAAGGGGGGCACGGGGTTCCTCGAGTTCGCTGAGTGGCTCCTCAAGGAACAAGCTAACCCTTAGCAGCGCCAGGTCTCTGCGTTAGGAGCGCCTTAATTATAACTAGGGCTACAGCCGCTGAGAGGCCCACGAGGCCAGCCACGGCAAGACCTGCCAAGGCATCCATGAAGGCCCACGCAGCCACGTAGGATAGGTAGAAGGTCGTGGAGGCAGCTGACGGCCTCGGCCTCCTGCCCCCGAGCGCTACGTATAGATAGTAAAAGGTTATAGAGACGATGAACCAGCCAACGAAGTTGAGCAGTGGCACGCCGTAGTACTGGCCTGGCGACTGCCATACCCAGAGGCGCGCCCTGCCCGACAGCATGGGGTCGAAGGCCAGATCCATGGAGACCATGCCCAGGGCTGCCAGTGGATAGCTGCCGAGGGCGCAGAGTGAGTAGAAGCCGAGGGAGGCCCACAGCAGAGGTATGAAGAGCGGCACGCCGAGCAGCTGAGGGCCGAGGCCGCTTTGGGTGTAATAATACTTGCCGAAGGGGATACCATAGTGAACCCCCAGGAACTCGAAGGTATATGACGTTGCGTAGGCCGTTGCAAGGAGGAGGCCCGTGTCCCTTGCCCTGAGCTCAGAGTAGGATGTCAGCAGGTAAAATGCAATGAATGGTATCACGGACGAGTATGCTCCAACTATGAAGTTGGCCGGGAACGGCAGGTTAAGGTATGAGAGGACCATGGCTGGCGGATAAGCTAGTGAGAGGCCCCAAGCTACCCTCCTTAGTCTGTCCAAGCCTCACACGCGGCCCTCTGATTCCAGAAAAACAATAAGTTAAAGCTTTAGCTGGGCGCCCAGCTTGAGCCCCTCTTCGAAGGCCGCCAAGTTCTTGTCAGCCATAGGGAGCTCCTGGACCTTGGCCCTGACCTTCTCAGAGTCAACGAAGCCGTCGAGCAGTCCAGTTCCAAGCAGCGCCCCCAGGAGAGCCATGTTCTCAACAACGTAGTTGCCCACCTTCTCTGCCACCTCCCTGGCCGGCACCACGGCGTACCTTATGCCAGCCCTCCTGAGGGCGTCCTCTATCTGCTGCCTCTTTATCGGCTTAAGCCCTGGCGTCGGGGGCATCATGAGCACGTCTGAGGTCAGCAGTAGCCCTCCCTGCCTAAGGTATGGGGTGCCCCTGGCGGCCTCTATCATCTCAAACGAGAGCACAGCGTCGGCCTCACCCCTCGGAACCAGGGGCGAGTAGACGTCTCCCAGCCTCACGTGGACCTCTACAGCCCCTCCCCTCTGGCTGAGCCCGTGGGTCTCAGCTACTATTGCCTTGCAGCCCCCCTCTATGGCGGCCTCGCCGAGGACCCTGGCCGCAGTTATGAGCCCCTGGCCGCCGACGCCAACCATAACTATGTTGAGCCTCCTTCCTCTATTCACATCCATACCTCGTCCCACCCCTTCCCCTCCTGGACCACCTTAACTATGGCCTTGTATGGGCATATCTCAGCGCAGACGCCGCAGCCCGTGCAGAGGCTCGGGTCTATCCAGGCCTTCTTGTCATCCTTCACTAATATGGCAGGGCAGGAGAAGGCGTTGTAGCATATGCCGCAGGCCGTGCACTTGTCCTCAACTACCTGGTAGAGCGGCACTTGTATCTTTTGCTTCCTCGCCTTCCTGACGGCTTCTAGTGCGCAGGCCCTCCTTGCTACAGCTACGGCCGGCCTCCTCTCGCTCACGACGTAGTCTATGGCGTCAGCGAGGGCGTTGGTTGCCCCCTCTATGTCGAACGGGTCAAAGGTGACTACCTTCTCGACGCCCACGCCCCTGGCTATGGCCTCTATGCTTATGACTGGGGCCTCGTCGCCCATTGCCGTGACCCCTGAGCCTGGGTCTGGTTGCTCGCCCGTCATAGCCGTTGTCCTGTTGTCGAGCACCAGGAGAAGCATTGGCGCCCTGTTGTAGATAGCGTTTACGAGGCCTGGTATGCCCGCGTGGAAGAACGTCGAGTCCCCTATTATCGCTATGGGCACCTGCTCCCTGGCAGCGCGGGCGAGGCCGTTGGCGGTCCCAATGCTGCCTCCCATCTCAATTATTATGTCCTGCTCCCTGAAGGGCTCGTAGAGGCCCAGGCTGTAGCAGCCTATGTCGCCGCTGTATATTGCCTTGACGCGCCTTCTGTTGACCGCCCTCCTGAGGGCGTAGAAGGTCGCCCTGTGCGGGCACCCCGGGCAGAAGGTGGGGGGCCTCGGGGGCACCTGGAGGTCAACGTTGTAGAGCTTCGACTCCTCGTAGGGGATACCCAGGAACCGCCTCACGGCCCTCCTCACGCGGTCAAGCGTCAGCTCCCCCACAAGGCCCACCAGGTCCTTGCCGTGGACCTCAAGCTGGAGCCTCTCCTCTGCCAGGGCCTGCTTGAGCTGGCCCTCCACGACGGGCTCGAGCTCCTCAACCACGAGGACCCTCCTGACGCCGCTCAGGGCGTCAAGCATAAAGCCCTTGGGGAAGGGGAGGGGCGCTGAAAGCTTCACCAGCTTAGCCTTTACGTCGCCCACCTCAGAGAGGACCTCCTTAACGTGCGAGTAGGCTATGCCGTCAGAAACTATTGCAACATCGCCGTCTCCCTCGACCCTGTTGAACTGCCCGAGGCCGTTGAAGGTCTTCCTTATGTCCTCCCACTTGGAGACCAGCTTCTCCCTCTGCTCCCTGGCAACCCCTGGCACCAGGGTTAGGCCCCTGGCCCTCTCGAACTTGCCCCCAGTCCTTGGCGGCCTCATGGAGCCAAGCACCACCGGCCCCCTGGCGTGCGACACCCTGGTTGTGCTGACCATAATGAATGGGTGGGAGAACTTCTCGCTGAGGTCCAGGCCCAGCACCGTGAGGTCCTTCGCCTCCTGCGGGTCGCTCGGGGTGAGCACGGGCACGTATGATATGAGGCCGTAGTACCTGTCGTCCTGCTCGTTCTGGCTGCTCCACATGCTCGGGTCGTTGGCTACGAACACCAGCATGCCGCCCCTGACCCCCGTGTAAGCTATGCTCATCAGGGCATCTGCTGCAACGTTAAGGCCGACGTGCTTCATCGTGGCCATGCTCCTGGCCCCAGCTAAGGAGGCGCCGTAGGCGGCCTCGACCGCCACCTTCTCGTTGGAGCTCCACTCGACGTAGATGCCAACCTCCTTGGCAACGTCTGCCAAGGTCTCTATGACCTCAGTCGACGGCGTGCCCGGGTAGCCCGCAGCGAAGCCTCCGCCTGCCTCAAGGAACCCGCGGGCCACCGCCTCGTTGCCCATCAGCAAGGCCGTGCTCCCAGCTCTACCCAGCACGCGATACAATAGCGGGTCCCAGCAACTAATGTCAGAGGGAATTAAATTAGATGCGTACAGGCGAAATAGTTCTCTGTCCTACCTATTTAACAGCAAGGATACTTACCCGGGCAGAACATCTGACTAAAAGGGCTGAGGGCCTCCTAGTCCAGGGGCAAGGAGGAGTGTACCACTACGACGAGTGTGATGAGTTCAGGGAGTCCATGGAGAGGCTGTTTAAGGAGGTGCTTAGCCAAATAAAGCAGATGAGGTACGACTTCCTGGAGAGGGCGGTAGACATAGACTTGGTGAAGAGCATATACCTTGACAGGCCCCACGAGGTCGTGGTCATACCTGAGGCCGAGAGGCGGGGCAGGAGGGCAGAGGTCGCAATATACATAGACCCCATGTCAGTCGCAGTCAGCGGCGAGAGGGGCGAGTGCAGGTACAACAGGGTGGCCGACCACAACAGGGTGAGCTACTACAACGGCCTCCTTGAGTACATAGAGGCGCTCTCCGAGAGGAGGGGGCTCCAGGCAAGGGCAGTTGGGAGGAGGACGAGGTCTGTGACCTCAATAGCTGTTGAGCAGATGAACTAGTGGGGCCCGCAGTCCTTATAGCTTCCTGGGCCAGCTGTCGCTGGGACCCCCTTGACGTTCTCGATAGTGGCGGCCGACCCTGAGAGGGGTGACGTGGGCGTAGCTGTGGCCTCCAAGTTCATAGCCGTGGGGGCCCCGTGCCGTTGGGCCCGACGGCCGCCCATGAGCCCGCGCCGATAGCCCGTGGGGCGTGGGCGAGGTGGAAGTCCCTGGGCGCGACGAGCGATTATAAGCTGATGAGGATGAGCGCCTAGGGACAAACGGCACTGTCTGCAGGTTCCTAGTGAGGCAGGCAGGCCTACAGGCCTGACCCGTTATGCGCAGGCCTTTTGTCGGTCAGCCCTTGGCCAGCAGCGACTCCAGGTATTCCTTCAGGGCGACCGCGTTGTTGTATGGCGACCTGGCCGCGTAGAGGAGGGTTATGGTCCTCCCGGACCTCAGCACCTCAAGCAGCTGGTCGACGGCCCTGTTCCCCCTCAGCTCCTCGAAGTACCTACTCTTGAACTCGTCCCACCTAGAGGGGTCGTGGTTGAACCACCTCCTCAGCTCGTCGCTTGGCGCCGCGTCCCTCAGCCACAGGTCAACCTTAGCGCTCTCCCTGCTTAGGCCCCTGGGCCAGAGCCTGTCAACTAGGACCCTCAAACCGTCGTCCTCCGATGGGGGCTCGTAGACACGCCTGACCTTTATCAACTGAAAGCCATCAAGTTGAGTTGAGGCGAGGACCTTTATATGCCGGTCTCCATACGCCAGCCCTTTCAGCCATTGGGGAAGAGCCGTCGTTTTGCCGTGAAACCAAATGTCCTCAGCATGGGGCCTAGGGACGCCTAACACAGCGCATTAATTCTTGATAGCATCGCCTAACAGGAGGTCCCCTAGTAATAGATGAGCTCATCCCGCCTAGGCCCCTTGGCTTAACTGGAAGTGTGAACAGGTAGTCCCTGTCTGACTTTATCAGAGCGAAGCCCTAGGCGCCGGCCACGGGTAGCGGACCAGCATGAGCGCTGCAAGCATGAAGGCCAGGTGCACCATCATGAACTCGGCAAAGCTCGGCTCCACAGCACGTCATGAGCAGGCGCTAGAGGCTGCAGGAAAGACGCCCGCCGCCAGCACGAGGCCAACCGTGGGGGTCTAGGAAGGCAAGGGCGTTGCCTGACATTAGCCTTTATTGACAAGCTTAAGTGGCCTGAGGAGGCTGGGCACTCCTCATCATCCTCGCCACCACGCTCTCTATGGGCTCCTCCTCGTTTGCCATTTTCCTAAGGTCGTCGAAGGTTCCCTGCCATATGAGCCTCCCATTTGAGATCATAAGTATGTGATCCGTGAGCCTGCCGGCGACGCTCATTATGTGGGTTGACACAAGGAACGTGGAGCTCATCTTGGAGAGCAGCGCTATAACCTCCTCCTGGGTCGGTATGTCAAGGTAGTTGAGGGGCTCGTCGAGCAGCACCACCTTAGGCTCATGTATTATTGCGAGGGCCAGGGCGAGCTTCTGCGCGTTACCCCTTGAGAGCGCTGAGACCCTGTAGTTCTCGTACTTCCTGAGGCCCAGGAGGTCCATCATCTTCTCGGCCCTGTCCCTGGGGTCGTCGAGGCCCCTCAGGGCGGCTATGTACTCCAGGTTCTCCCTCACCGTTAGTGCAAGGTAAGGGGTCGCGTCCTCAGGCAGGTAGCCGAGGTACCTCTTAACCTCGTAGTCCTCTGCGGGGTCCCTGCCAAGTATCCTTACAGTACCACCGTCAGGCTTCATCAAGCCAGCTAAGAGCCTCAGCGTTGTGGTCTTCCCAGCGCCGTTGGGGCCCAGGAGCGCGTACCTGCCGCCCTCGGGCACGTCAAAGGAAAGGCCCCTCAGGGCGGGCGACGTGCCGTAGAACTTGACGACGCTGTTGACCTCTATAGCGTTGGCCAAGCACAGTCCCTTCTCAAGACGGTACCTATATTGTTTATAAGCCTTTAACTCTTAACGTAGTCTAAACTGCCTGGTGCCGCGCTTGCCCACAGCTAAGCTCATACTGTTCGTAATAAAGACAAGGCTGAGCAGACCCCTCCTGATGTTCACTCTCTTCATAGTGGCCTATGGGCTAGCCAGCGGCGCCTTCCTCTACACTCACCATGTGGCGCTGCCAGCCAGCGAGGTCAGGAGTGAGAGGGCTATGGCTGTCATATACTCTGCCATAGTAGTCTTCCTGAGCTCATTCATGGGAGGCATCACCGTCCTTAAGTCCGACAGGGACTACCTCTTCACGCTACCCATAAGTAGGCTTGAGCTCGCCTCCTCCCTCTACGTGGGCCAGCTCACGCTGAGCGGCCTCCTAGTTGTTGCGTGGCTCGGCTGGTACCTGCCCTTCATAGAGGTGCCCCTAGCTTACGCGGTCCCAGACCTAGTGCTCTTCGTCCTTCTGATAACGTCGCTCTCAGCGTCTATAGCTGAGCTACCCATGAGGCAGAGGTCCCTGGCCGCCCTGGCGGTCGCAGCCTGGAGCGCCTCAGGCATATGGAACCCCGTTAGCCCCTCGGGCTTCCTCCACGGCTACTACCTGCCGGGCACTCTCACCCTTGCAGCCCTATCGCTGGGCCTCACCGCCTACGTCACGAGGAGGCTCGGCAACGCCCCGCTCCTCCTTGGCGGCGGCCCTTCGACAACGCCTACCTCAAGGCCCGAGGGCGGGGGCCTGCTGTCCTTCTCGGGCGTCAGGGGGCTCAGCGCGGTCAGGAGGATGAAGCTAAACACAATAATATTAGCCGGCAGGGTCGGCGGCTTTGGGGCCGCGGGCTCAAGGTACGTGAGCAGGAGGATGACTGTGAGGAGCTTCGTGGGCTACCTCACAATAGTGGCCGCCGCCCTACTGGCCATCTCGATAGCCCTCCAGGTCGAGGGGCTGCTGCCTGCTAACTATCAGCCTCAGCTTAGGGCATCTAACAGCGGAGCGTTGGGGGCGCTGCCGTTCTTCCTGGTTTACCTGCCGGCCCTTGTTCTTGAGACTCTGTTGATGGGCGTCAGCTCCATGGACGTCATAAACGAGAGGCCCTGGCTCTCCTTCACTTCAGTCAGCCCAGGGGCCTACCTCAGGGCGAGCGCCGTGAGCTGGGCCGTGGTGGCGCTGCTCTCAGCGCTGCCCTTCTCAGCCGCCTACGCAACCATGTACCTTCTGCTCGGCATGAGACTGGCCCTTAACATAGTTCCCCAGCTTCTGCTCAGCGCGCCTTCCTTCGCTGTGCTCTCCTACTTCGCCTCGGCCTACGTAGTGATGGCCCCTCAGCTGAGGTTTGAGGGCTTTACGTCAGGCCAGGCCAACCTGAGGGGCCTCGTGCTCTCGCTAATGATTATGGTGTTGATATTCCTGCTTCTGGTCTCCATGTACTCACTTGCCTTCAGCCTCTACGCGGCGGTGGCCTCCCTCATAGCAACGGTGCCGCTAATTTCGTTCAGCGGCCCGTGGGGCTCAGCCTCGAGGCGGCTAGTTGAGAAGGGCTACGTGTGAAGGCCGGCCACGCCAGCGATTTAAGGCTCCGCCTGGGCCCCGTCAGCCTGCTGGGCACCCTTAGCGGGCAGGCCCTCGGCGGCGCCGGCTGCAACGATTACCTTACCCTTGGACTTAAGGTACTCCATTATCTTATCGTGGAGGTAAGCTATGATCTTCTGCCTGTCCTCCATGAGTATCACGTCGCTGTACTCCTTCACGAAGACGTTGTGAGCGAACGGCGACGGGTAGGGCAGCGGGCCCCTAACCCAGACCTTTATGTCGCCAGACTCTATCAAGCTGAGAACCCTCTGGGCAGCCTGGAGGTCCATGTAGTCCTCAAGTATCTCCCTGTACGTCTCCCTTATGACAGGGCTCTGTGGCATCTCCTCCATCATCACCTCGAGCAGCTTCTGGGCGCTGAGCTGCATCCTCTCAGGGCTCCTCTCGTAGCCCCTGTACCTCCTCAGTATCATGAAGCTCCTCTGGGCGACGTGCCTGAACCTCCTCCTCATCATCTCAGTCCTTGAGACGGCCCTCTCAAGGATTGACCTTATGTTTGAGCTCGTGACGGACCTCAGCAGGTGATTTACGAGGTCCTCGTCAGGCTGCCTGCCCTCGTAGGTGAGCATGAATGCGTTATCCGTCACCGAGACCTTGACGGGCACGTTGAGGTGGTCTGAGAGGACAGCGCCGTAGGCCCTTGATAGGGCGTCATTCGTCCTCCTGCCAAAGAGCGCGTGGAACGTTATGTTCCAGCTGCCGTCGTCGCCCTGGAAGTACTCTATGAGCACGTTCCTCCTGCCCGGCACTACGCCCGTGTAGGCCAGCTGCTCCCACGTGTACTGTATGATCTCCTCGGCCGCGTGGGGCTCAAGCCTGTACTCCTGCGTCAGGACCCTCCTCGCCTCGTCTATCATGCCCTGCCCTATGAGCTGCCCTATCCTCTCCCTGAACTCTCCAACCAGGAGGGCGCTGTCGAAGGCCAGGGGCAGCATCTCGCTGAACCAGCTCGGCACTGTGGGCCTCTCGTGCTCAGCAGGCTCCACGAAGACCTTCATGCCATCGGCCTTGAGGAACCTGTAGGTCTTGCCGCCAAGCACAAATATGTCGCCAGGCTCCAGTATTTCAACGAACTCCTCCTCGAGGTTCCCTATGCTCCTGCCCCTTGATATCACCTTTATCTTGGCCTCGTCCGGTATGGTGCCCGCGTTGAGCTGGTATATCATCCTGGCGCTCCTCTTTCTGCCGAACTCGCCCAGCTCCTCGTCAAGCCTTATCTTCGAGTAGACCCTCTCGTCCTCAAGTGGTGAGCCGCCGAGGAAGCGTAGCACGTTCATGTAGTCCTCCCAGCTGAGGTCGTGGAACGGGTAGGCCCTCCTGATGACCTTGTAGGCCTCATCTATCCTCCAGACCCTCTCTATTGACATCCCTATTATGTGCTGCGCCAGGACGTCGAGCGGGTTCCTGGGTATCCTGACGTTGTCTATCTTCCTCTCCATGGCGGCCTTTGCAAGCACCGTTGACTCCACAAGGTCGTCCCTATTGACCGCTACCATGATACCTCTGCTCACCTGTGTCACATGGTGCCCTGCCCTGCCGACCCTCTGCAGGAGCCTACTGACGCTCTTCGGGCTGCTCAGGAGGACCACGAGGTCTATGTAGCCTATGTCTATGCCGAGCTCAAGGCTCGTGCTCGAGACGACTACCTTGAGCTCCCCCCTCTTAAGCCTCTCCTCAACGTTAAGCCTTACCTCCCTCGAGAGGCTGCTGTGGTGCGCCTCCACCTCGTCCATGTCGACGTAGCCCTTGGACTTCATGATCTTCTTCAGCTTGAAGACCACCCTCTCCGTGGCGCTCCTGGTGTTGGTGAAGACGAGCGTTGTCCTCGCGGCCCTCGTGAGCTCAGCGACCGTGTTATATATCTCCTCGTTTATTTTGTCTGGGTCGCCGTGTATCAGGTCGACCTTGGGCGTCACAACCCTTATATCGAAAGGCTTCGCGAACCTCGCATCAACAATCTCAACGGGCCTCGGGGTTCCGTCGTCGTTAAACCCTCCAAGGAAGAGGGCGACCTCCTCGAGCGGCGATATCGTTGCTGAGAGCCCTATCCTCTGCAGCCCCCTGCCCCCGTGCTCCTTGATGAGCTCCTCGAGCCTCTCAAGGGTAAGCGCCAGGTGGGAGCCCCTCTTGTTTGACGCCATCTCGTGGATCTCGTCAACTATGACCCACCTGGCCGTCGCTAGCCTCTCCCTGAACTTGGGCGCCACGAGGCTTATCGCGAGGCTCTCGGGCGTCGTTATAAGTATGTGCGGGGGCCTTCTGAGCATCCTGGCCTTCTCGTTGGCGGGCGTGTCGCTCGTCCTTGTGCCGACCCTGACCTCAGGCGGCTGGAGGCCCATCTGCTTGGCCTTCTCCTGGATCTCAGCGAGGGGCTGCACAAGGTTCCTGTACATGTCGTTATCGAGGGCCCTCAGGGGGCTGACGTAAATCGCGTATATCTTGTCCTCGAGCTCCCCCCTCTCGCCCATGGAGAGGAGGTCATCAAGTATTGCTAGGAAGGCCGCGAGGGTCTTCCCAGTTCCTGTGGGGCTTGATATGAGGACGTTCCTCCCCTGCTTTATGAGGGGTATCGCCCCTCTCTGGGGGTCAGTGAAGGAGCCGTACTTCTCCTTAAACCAGGCCGACACGTATGGCCTCAGCATCGAGAGTATAGCCTCGTCATCCAGTTCTGCCGTCACCCTCACGGCCCTGGAGCCGGCCTAAGGCCCGTAGGCTAGCCTAGTAGGCGCAGGGGGTTATAGGGGACTGCCCTTACGACCTGCCACAAAAAAGCTATTACGTGGCGTGTTTACCCGTGGCGTTCCTTTCCTTGCTTTTAACCTAGTTCCGCCGCGGGCACCCCTCTTAAGGGATCACACGCGGTCACCCTTAACTCGCTGGGACTGGTCGAAGGAGACGCCGCTACCCTCCCATCCACGCCTTTTATCACCCCCACACTCGTGAGCAGCGCCCGTCATCAGGTGAGGGGTCGCCAATGAAAGCTGCCTCGGTAATACTGTATAAACGTAACCCATATCAAAACGGTATTTAGAAGTAATTAAAAATAACTAGTAGTTACGTAGAAGCGTTGCAGTCTCCCTAAGGCGTCTGCTGCGGGTAAGCAGCCCTCCTTATTATTTCGTAGAGCTTCTCTGGGTTCTTAGTATAGAGCCTGAGCTTTGAAATAGTCCTCCTGCCATGTCTGCTGAGCTCAACGAACCTCCTCTCCTTGTTAAGGGTGACCTCTATGTCGGGCGGCAGGGGGAAGCGTATGCCCTTGGTCGTCATGAGCCCCTTGATCACTATGCCCTTGTCAGTGACTATGTAGGAGGTGGGCATATTGAGGGCTGGCAGCTTCTTCACCCTGCCGAGGGCCCACATAGTGATGCCCTGGTTTATCACGAAGTAGCCTTCAAAGTAGATAAGGAATGCCAGGAACAGCAACAGCCTCATGTAGCTAACGCTCACGTCCTTCATGGGTGAGTCGAAGAGCCTGAGGGACAGGAAGTTGGCGAAGTCAGGCACGTATCTCCAAAGTGCGAAGAAGTACGCGAGCCCCACTAGCACGCCCAGAGTAGTGTAGAGGGAGAACTTGGTCTGCTCCTGTAGATCCATGTATATGAGAGTATCCTTGGTCTGTATGGCCCTCACGTTGTCCTCATGGAAGAGCTTCTTGCCGCTCAGCACCTCAGCCACATATGATGACTTCTCGCCGAGGCCGCTGCTCATGAGCACGCTCTGGACTACCATGCTTATTGCTATGAAGACGAATATGAGGAGGAAGAGGTATATGTTGACCCCTATGACTGCCGCCAGGGCGCTGTATATGAGTATATAGAGCTGGTTCAGGGCTATCATCCTGCTGAGCTTCTCCATGTAAGCCATGTCAGCGGCTCCTCCAAGCTTCCAGCTAAGGGTCTTAAGGGAGGGATTAAAGGTCTATAGCTTTTAACTGTGGACAAGGGAGGGCTAAACCTTTTTCACATCAACGAAGACCTTCTATATTCGTCTGCAAAAGGTCTCAAGGGTGACCCCTCACTTGATGGGGTAACCGCCACAAGGGCAAGGGGGCCGTAGATGGAAGCCCCGCGCCGTTGGGCTCGAAGAGGTCCCATGAGGTGCGGGTAGAGCTGGTGATCCGTGCGGAGGCGCATCCCCGCTGGCAGTGCCGCAAACGATTTCAGTTATCATCAGGTACCGCTAGCGGGGGGAGCGCTTGCAGGTAAGGGCAGCTCTAGCACTCATAGGCGACAACCTTGAGCTGCGAAGGGACGTGTGCGTAACTGCAGACGAGCAGGGCGTCGTGGAGTCAATAGAGTCCTGGGGGAGCTGCGGTGAGGGCTCCCTTGGGGGCAGCTGGGCCGCCCTGCTGCCGCAGCCAGCCAATGCGCACGTGCACAGCGCCGACGGCAATTTCCCCGAGTTTGGGGTCGACCTAGGGCTTCACGACCTCGTGGCTCCCCCTGAAGGCCTGAAGTACAGGCTCCTCAGCTCCCTGAGTTCAACTAGAACAGCTGCAGCGATACGGAGGACCTACAGGGCCGCCTACGCCCTCGGCGTCGGCCTGCTCGTTGACTTCAGGGAGGGAGGGGGGACGGGCTGTCTGGCGGCGCAGCTGGCCAAGGCCTCGCTGCAGGGTGACATTGAAGTCATAGTGCTGGGCACCCCCGGCCCCACCTACCCCATGTGGTGCCAGGGCCTCGGGCTCTCCAGCCCCCTTGACTACCCGCCAGGCCTCCTCAGCGCGCTGACCAGCCAGACCCCGCTCTCCTTCACACATGTGGCGGAGGACCCGAGGAACAGGGACGAGGGCGACCTGGAGGTGGCCCTTAGGTCGGGCTTCAGGGCGTTCGTCCACGGGACCTACCTCTCAACTGACGATCTGAGCGCCGTGAGGGATCACGGCGTCCCCCTCATACTGTGCCCGAGGAGCAACATGTGGCACGGCCTGAGGCCGCCACCCGTGGCCGACGCAGTGAGGCTTGGGCTGACCCTAGGCCTGGGCAGCGACAACGCTGCATGGAACCTGCCCGACCCGTGGGCTGAGACGGAGGTGGCCCTCCTGGTCGCCAGGTCCCAGGGGGCCAGGGGGGAGGACCTCGCTAAGGAGATCCTCAGGGCCCTCATGGTGGGAGGCTACCTGGCCGCGGGCGCTCAGCCAAGGATCATAGCTGAGGGCAGGAAGCTCCACGGCGTGCTTGTCAACGCGGAGTCGACAGGCATATTGTCTGCTCTAGGTGTTTACACGGCTATAGCAAAAAGGGCTGGCAGGGGCCTGGCCCTTAGAGTTGACGGCAACAGGTTAGAGGCCGCTGGACTTGCCTAGGCCCGCATCTATCAGTCTCTTCAGGTTTACAGTGTCCAGGACGTTACCAGTTATCTTAAGCTGGCCGCCGAGGAAGGCCTTCATAGCGTCCAGCTGGCCGCTCATTATCTTCTCAAAGACCTCCTGGCTTGCGCTCAGCGTCGCTATCGGGCTTGGGTGCCTGCCCTCCACCACCTTCATGCTGCCGTTCTTTATCTCAATGTAGAAGTCGCCAAGCCCTGACACTGAGAACTGGTACACCTTGTCCCAGCTCTTGATCTCAGGGACCTGCTCAGTAGCCCTTGAGAAGAGCTGCTGAAGCAGACCCTTCACGTCATCCATGGTTACCATGCGCTCACTCACCCACCAGGAGGCCTTCATTACAAGGTATTATGTCTAAGAGGTGGGGCGTTAGCTATGGGGCTAAGTTAACATGTTTTTAAACCACCTAATGAGGGCAATTTTAAAGGGCTTGAGCAGAAAAGGTATAGGACGCGCCAAGCCTTAACATGTAAGTCCTTCCATAGCACTGGCCTGGGCGGTGAGCGCGTCTGAGGAACGTGGCTGTAGTTGGTTACGGGCACTCCAAGTTTGGGGTTAGGAATGACGTTAACATGGCAGAGCTCGCATATGAAGCCATCAAGGAGGCCCTTGAGACGGCCAACCTAGAGCCTAAGGACATAGAGCACGTGACCGTGGCGAACGCAGGTGGCTGGAGCAGCGAGCCCCTGCCCGCCGTAGTAGTGGCTGAGTACGCCGGCCTGACGGACAAGCCCCTTCACAGGGTTGAGGCGGCCTGCGCCTCCGGCAGCTCAGCCGTGGCCACGGCCTACATGGCTGTTGCCTCAGGGCAAGCTGATATAGCTATGGCTGTGGGCCTCGAGAAGATGAACGAGAGCCCCACGCCCACGGTGGTTGAGTTCATAGGCAGGGCCGGCAACTACTTCTGGGAGTTCCAGAACTTCGGCCTCACGTTCCCAGGCTACTACGCCCTCTACGCCACTGCCTACATGTCAAGGTATGGTGCAACTGAGGAGGACATGTGCCAGGTCGCCATAAAGAACCACTACTACGCCAGCATGAACCCGAGGGCCCAATTCCCGAGGAGGATAGACATGGAGACCTGCATGAAGAGCCGCTACATAGCCTGGCCGCTCAAACTCTACGACTCCTCCCCGATAACTGACGGCGCCGCCGCGGTCGTGCTGGCCAGCGAGGAGGTGGCTAAGAAGCTGACGGACTCGCCCGTCTGGATACACGCGATAGGCTCCTCCTCCGGCACGGCTAACCTATCCAAGAGGGACAACTTCACGGGGCTGAGGGCAGCGCAGCTGGCGGCCCAGATGGCGTACAAGAGGGCAGGCCTTGAGGCTGAGAACGCCGCGAGGTACTTTGACGCGGCGGAGGTGCACGACTGCTTCACCATAGCTGAGATAATGGCCTACGAGGACCTCGGCTTCGCCAAGAGGGGCGAGGGCTACAAGCTTGTCAAGGAGGGTCAGACGTACATAGGGGGACTGATACCAGTCAACCTGAGCGGCGGCCTGAAGGCGAAGGGCCACCCGATAGGGGCGACAGGCGTAAGCATGGTAGTTGAGCTGACCAAGCAGCTCCTCCACAAGGTCGAGCCAGGAAGGCAGGCGCCCATCAAGAAGGGGATGGCGATAGCGCACAACGTCGGCGGCACAGGCCACTATGCCTACGTCACGATACTTGGCCTTGAGAAGCCGAGGGGGAGGTGATAAGGATGAGCTCAAGGACTCAGAGGGATGAGGCTGACCTCTACCTCAAGCAACTTGAGCAGTTTGCCGACGCAATGAAGGGGAGCGTCGGCGTCCCAGTAATAGTGGACCCGAAGACCAACGTGGCCACCTGGTTCGACCAGAGGGAGCTGAAGATAAGGTTCCTGATAAGCGTGGAAAAGACCAGGAAGTTCTTTGAGGGCCTCTCGGAGGGGAAGATATACGCCACCAGGTGTAAGCAGACCGGCGAGGTGTTCTTCCCGCCCCAGGTGGACTGCCCTGGAGTCAAGGACGGCGAGGTCGAGTGGGTGGAGCTGCCAAGGGAAGGGGAGCTGGTGACCTACACTATAATATACACCAAGCCCTACAGTTTTGGCCACTACAGCGACTACACGGTGGGCATAGCCAAGCTGAGCAACGGGGTCCAGGTGCTGGCCTGGGTCAGGGAGACGGACCCAAAGAAGCTGAGGGTTGGTATGAAGGTCAGGCTGGAGGTGGTGAGGAGGGAGCCCGAGGGCTACATGACATACGAGCTCGTGCCAGAGTAGTCCCTGAAAATTCTTGAAGGCCGCGCAGCGGCCTGAGGCCCGCCCGCTGCGCGGTAGCTTAA